>Ga0315288_10000060_pt1 | contig 110141 bp, 103 predicted proteins | sample YL17G11_20_MG_FD_203454 | JGI IMG/M metagenome (GOLD analysis project Ga0315288, IMG submission 203454) | Sediment microbial communities from Yellowstone Lake, YNP, Wyoming, USA - YL17G11_20 | ecosystem: Environmental > Aquatic > Freshwater > Lake > Sediment | place: USA: Wyoming | collected... | reverse complement strand
CCTGTACTGGACCCCGAAAACTGGACAGGTTTTCAGCGATTCTTGGGGGTCAACTGGCTCCGCCAGGCAGCTTCAAACTCAGAGGGAGTCAGATAGTCCAAGGCAGAGTGGATCCGCTTGTTCATGTAGACATCTTCGATGAAGCGCCCAATCTGTCTGCGGGCATCGGCGAAACCATGATACTCGGAAAGGTCCACCTCCTCTTCCTTGATGGTGCGCATGAGACGCTCTGCATAGCCGTTCTCCTCCGGCTTGCCCGGAGCCGCCATGCTGATCTGCACTTGGTACTGGTCCAGTTGCTGTACATATTCTTTCGCGGCGTAGTGAATGCCCTGGTCGCTGTGGTGCACCTCGGGGACACGTGCCGTGAGAGCAGTGCGCAAGGCCGTCAAGGTCAAGCCGGTATCCAGCACACGGCTCAAATTCCAGCCGCGAACTGCCCGGGTGAAGACGTCCATGATGACCGCCAAATACACAAAGCCGTGACCCAGACGGACATATGTGATGTCGCCAACCCAGACCTGTTCGGGGCGGCTGATCTCCAGCCCGGTCACCAGGTTCGGATAGCGTGGATACGGGTGCTGGCTGTTGGTGGTGTGGCATTTGGCCGGTTTCACAGGGCGCAGCAGCCCGTTTTGCCGCATCAAGCGCTGGACACGCTTGCGGTTGATCCGGTAGCGGTAAGGCCTGCGCCGCAACTGATGGGTCAAGCGTCGTGAACCGTAAGTCGGATTTCCTCCAGCTTCCTGCTGAAGATCAGACAGCAGTTGGCTCTCCGGGCGGGGTCGGCCACGGTAGTAGTACGAGCTGTGCGCCAGACCCACCGCCTCGCAGCCTGCTTGCACAGTGCAAGCGCGTGTGCTCACCAGCCTGCCCACAATCATTCTTCGTCTCGAGACTGTGAGCTGGCATAGCTCAACACTTTTTTTGAAAGCTCCAGCTGCATCGTCAGCCGCCCGATCATGCGCTCCAATTCCGCAATTCGTCGATCCCGATCTTGCGCTTCTTGGGGCGGCCAAAACAACTGGGCGGCATTCGCCACAAACTCCTGCTTCCAGCGCGAGAGCACCGTGTCTTTGATGCCGTATTCCCGGCTGGCCTGCATCAAGCCCTTATCCCCGGAAATCAGTTCCAGCACTACCTTCGCCTTGAATTCCGCACTGAACGTGCGTCGATTCTTCGCCATACCAGACCTCGTTTCTGGATCCGCATTCTACCCTCGCGGGCCGTGTCCAGTTTTCGGGGTCCAGTACATCCCGCCCCCTGCCCCTCCCCCGAGTTCGGGGGGCGGGGAGTGAATGCGAACATGAAGGGATGGGTAGAACGCCCATCCCTTCATGTTCGCGATACGTGCGCAAGCAGGGAGGCCGCGGCATGGCCTAGGCAGACCATGCCGCGGCCTACTATTCCTCGTTGTGTCGGCACAGAGGCGTTTCTTTCCTTGAGCCTCGCCGCCTATCTCATTCTTCGCGCCCAGTTCAGGACGAGCACGAACGCGACGGCAGCGACCACGGGTTTGAAGAGGCGCCAGAAGAACTTTTGGAGCCAGGCCCAGTGAAGGCGATACAGGATATGCGCAATGGCGGTGCGGGCGGTGAGAGCCTGCCCAAGCGGACTGCGGAGTACGCGGCGATCGTAGTCGCTGAATGAGAAGTCGCCCGTTGCGACGGCATCACGGAGTGCCTGCGCGGCGAGCCGTCCATAACCGAGGGCGATGCTGATGCCCTCCCCGAAGAGGCCGTCAGCACCCGCGGCGTCACCCACCAGGATCACGCGCGGGACGCTCAGGCCGCTACGTGGGCTGAACCATCGGATCGGATGGCCCTGCAGTTCGGCCTGGTCGAGGGCGGCGCCGCGGCGCCGCATTTCAGCCACCAGCGGGTCCTTTAGCGGAGGGCGCTCACGATCCGCTAACAGGTTCGTGTCGTAGATGCCCCAGCAGCGCATGGGCCGGCCGTTGACCTGCGTGGGGAAGTCCCAAGTGTAGCCGGCGATGCCCTTGGGCACGGGGGAAAAGTCGAAGTAGGCGATCTCAGCGGCGTGCATGTCGGCGCGGGGCTGGGGAGTGCCCACCTCCCGCTCCTGTGGCTCGCGATGCCGTGCGGTGGAGGAGATTGCTTCGGTCGCTTGGCTCCCTCGCAACGATGTGGGGAAGGGCACGAGGATCTCCAGCGCGCGGGCGGTGTGGATTGGGGAACTCGGCAGGATGCAGCGCCGCGTGATGCCGTTGGAGCCGTCCGCGCCGACGACGACCGCTGCCTCGAATTGACCGCCATCCGTCTCGACAAGAACAGAGTCGGGCTCCGGTTTCACTCGGCGCGCGGTTACGCCTTCGCGGATGCTTATGCCCGCCGCGCGCACGTTGGCGGCCAGCCAGGCATCGAACTCGTCGCGGCGGATGATTCGAAGGGTGTGAGTTTTCTGGAGCACAACCGTGAGGCCTTTGCCGCAAAAATCGAGATGCGCCTCGGAGGCGTCCACGTGCGGGATCTCGCCCGCATCCAGCCCGAGGCCGCGCAAGATCACTTCGGCATCGGCGGTCAGGGCACCAGCGCAGAGCTTATGTCGTGGGTAGTGGGCCTTCTCGAGAATTCGGATGCGCGGCGTCAGTTCGGGTGCAAGCTGCGCGAGGTGGAGTGCTGTGGAGAGGCCTGCGGGACCGCCGCCGAGGATGAGGATGTCGTGGAGCATGAAGGGGATTCAACCACAGATGAGCAAAGATTGATTGAGATCCCTGGCAGGACACAGGCAGCATCGTGACACAGACAACATCCGCAGCCTCGATGCGTTCACGGAAGCGGACAAGTGTCTGTGCCATGGTAGGGTAATGGAGCAGATCTCGGAGATCGTGGGGATCTGCGAGGCCCCGGTTTGCGCTGCAGTATAATCCTTCCGCGATCCCCCGCCAACGCGTACGACAGAAGAATACGAGATGACGAAGTCTACATTCCAGCAGATCATTCTCACACTGCAGCAATACTGGGCCGATCATGGCTGCCTGATCGCGCAGCCATACTACACACAGGTTGGCGCGGGGACGATGAACCCGGCGACATTCCTGCGCGTGCTCGGACCCGAGCCGTGGAACGTCGCCTACGTCGAGCCATCGGTACGTCCCGATGACGGGCGCTACGGCGAGAATCCGAACCGCTTCCAGCTGCACACACAGTATCAGGTGATCCTGAAGCCCGATCCGGGGAATCCGCAGGAGCTGTACCTAGATTCACTCAAAGCGCTGGGGGTCGATCCACTGAAGCACGACATCCGATTCGTGGAGGACAACTGGGAGCAGCCGGCCATTTCGGCGTGGGGCCTGGGCTGGGAGGTATGGCTCGATGGACAGGAGATCACGCAGTTCACATACTTCCAGCAGATGGGAGGCGTGAGCCTCGACCCGGTGTCCGTGGAGATTACGTACGGACTTGAGCGCATCCTGATTGCACTCAACAACGCGGACGCCATCTGGCAGGAGCCTTGGGGCGCGGCGATCAAGTACGGCGAGGTCCGCCAGCGTGAGGAGTATGAGCACTCGAAGTACTACTTCGAAACCGCCGACGTCGCGAACATACGGAAGATGTATGACCTGTTCGCGGCGGAGGCCGGGACCAGTCTTGCCGCCGGGTTGGTGCTTCCGGCGCACGACTACGTGCTGAAGTGCTCGCATGCGTTCAACATCCTGGATACACGCGGTGCGATCAGCGTGGCAGAGCGGCAGGCGTTCTTCAAGCGCATGCGCGGCCTGGCACGTGGCGTGGCTGAGGCCTATTTGGAGCAAAGGCAGCAGCTTGAGTTCCCGCTGCTTGAGGAACCCGCGGCCCGAGAGGCTGTTCAACAGGCATTTCCCGCAGCGGCGGCCGGGCCAGCTGACTTTGTGCTGGAGATCGGCACGGAGGAGATGCCGGCGGACGACGTCACGAGAGGCACGGAAGTCCTCCGCAAGGAATTCGAGGACGAGGTGCTCGCAGCGCACGGACTGGCACATTCCGGCTTGAAGGCCTTCGGAACTCCACGCAGGCTGGTCGTGCAGGTCTCGGAGTTGGCGGCACGCGAAGCTGACAGCCAGGCCGAGATCAAGGGCCCGCCGGAATCGGCGGCCTTCGACAAGGACGGCTTGCCCACGCAGGCGCTGCTCGGATGGGCGCGCAAGAACCAGCTCGAGCTCACGGTCGAGGAGCTGACGCGGGACAGATTGGTGCAGGAACGGAATGGCGGACGATATGTGATCTGGCAAAAGGGCAACCTGGGTTCCGCGACCATCTCCCTGCTGGCCACCCTGATCCCAAACGTGCTTGGCAGAATCAAATTCGATAAATCGATGCACTGGAACGACTCGGGGGTTTCGTTCTCGCGCCCCATACGCTGGATATTGGCGATGTATGGCGAAACGGTCGTGCCTTTCGAATACGCGGGCGTGCCATCGGGCGGCACGACGCGGGGTCTGCGCCCGAATGGTTCGCCGGCAATCGAAATCCGGTCCGCCAGCCAGTACCTGGATGAAATGCAACGCGCCGGGGTGGTGCTGGGGGCCCAGGAACGCAAGGCTGCGATCCGCGAACAGGTGGAGCGCGCGGCAGCATTCGTCGGCGCAATGGCACTGCTCGAGGACGACCTGTTGAGCGAGGTAGCCAACCTGGTCGAGAAGCCCACTGCACTGCTGGGCAACTTCAATTCCACGTATCTCCGGCTGCCGCGCGAAGTGCTCATCTCCGTGATGAAGAAGCAGCAGCGCTATTTCCCCATCGAGAAGGACGGGCAGCTGATGCCCAATTTCGTGGCCATCCGCAACGGCGACGAACAGCATCTGGACCTGGTGCAACAGGGAAATGAGCACGTCCTGGGGGCGCGCTTTGCGGACGCGGATTTCTTCGTGCGCGAAGATGTGAAGCAGCCGCTGGAGGAGTACGTCCAGAAGCTGTCGGCACTGACCTTCCACGCAAAGCTGGGTTCGGTACTGGACAAGACCAGGCGGATCCAGCAACTTGTGGGCGACCTCATCCCGATGCTGGGCTTGAACAAGGATGAAGCGACCTTTGCCCGGCGCGCGGCAGTATTGTGCAAAGCGGACCTCGTCACTAAGATGGTGACGGAGATGACCTCATTGCAGGGTGTGATCGGCCGCGAATACGCGGTTCGCTCGGGAGAACACGAAGCCGTGGCCCAGGCAATCGGCGAGCAGTACGAGGCCATCCCCAAGTCGGCGTCCGGCCTCGCCGTCGCGCTGGCGGATCGACTTGATTCGCTGGTGGGGCTGTTCGCGGTGGGCCTGGCGCCCACCGGCGCAAAGGATCCGTTCGGGTTGCGGCGCGCCGCCCTGGGCATTGTGCAACCCCTGCTGGAGCACGACCGCGATCTCGACCTGGTCAAGGCCATTGAGAAGGCCGCGAAGGCGCTGCCGGTGCCGGTGAGTCCCAAGAGTCAGTTGGAGGTCCTGGATTTCGCGGCGGTACGTCTGGCGGTGCAGTTGAAGGAAGCGGGCCTGCGATATGATGTGGTGGATGCGGTGCTGGCCGAGCAGGCGGCCAATCCCGCGGGAGCCGCCCGCAGCGTGCAGCAATTGCAGGCGTGGGTGGAGCGCGAGGATTGGAGGACGGTGCTCCCCGCCTTTGCGCGCTGCGTACGCATCACCCGGGACCAGAAGAAGACCTTTCCGGTGGACGCCAAGGCTTTTTCAGAGAAGCAGGAGAAAGAGCTGTTCCGAGCTGTCCAAAAGGCCGAGAAGGCAGTGCGCGAATCCAGCCAGCGCGACGCAGACGGCCTATTGACCGCATTCTTGCCCATGATCCCAACAGTGAATGAGTTCTTTGACAAAGTGCTGGTGATGGCAGACAAGAAGGCCGTGCGCGAGAACCGCCTGGGGCTGCTTCAAAGGATTGCCGGCCTGGCAAGGGGTGTCGCGGACCTGTCCAAGCTGGAGGGCTTCTAGGCGACGAGATCGCAAGCGCGATTCTCGGCGAACCGCAACGCGGCCTTGGCCAGGTGGCGGTGCGGCTCGCCGCAGGGAACCCCGTAGGGATTGGGTCAGAGGTCGAGCTAGCGCTCTTGGCTTGCCTGCACAGGATTCAGGAAACTTGAAGGCGGCCCGTTGTTCCCGATCCAGCAGTGCGAGGCGTCAGGCGAGGGTTGCCGTGATCGAGGTATGAAGGAGGCAGCATGGCCAAATGGACGGTAGTCGTGCTTCTTGCAGGGATGTGCATGGGGCTGGGCCTATGGGTGACCCTTGATCCGCAGGCGCGGGCCGTCGCGGTCAAGACGTGGAATCAGGTGGGGGCCATGTTTCCTTGGATCGGGGCCGCAGGCGACGGGGGTTCGCTGTGGGCTCCGGTTGCGAGTGCCTTCCAGGGTTTTGCGGATTCCGTGGCCAGGCTTTGGTCACCCGATACGGTCCGCATTGAGGTTCCGAGCATACAAATAGCACCTTGAGGCGCGGCCTGGATCCCCAGTTGCACTGGCGGCCCGACGGCCGCCTTTGTGATTCCAAGGCACGCTATGCAAGGGCTCCAACACCCCGGCGCGTCAGCGCGGCATGGACGCTTTACACAAGGGCGCTGACAGGTTCGCGGGTCGTTCTTGTGCGAGCTCGGGAGAGTCGGCTGCACAACCGGAAGCCAGGAGCACTCCCCAGCGCGAAGCGCTGCGGAGTGCTGCACCATGGCATACCTGGAAACGGGAAATAATGATAGTGGCACGCGTGCTCCGGCCGGATGGTGCCAGGGCAGGCCACTGGCCAGGGGCCTGGACCGTGCCGCGGACCAGGTCGCCTCAGTGCGCCCGCCGATGCCTACGTGCCGGCCGCCGGAACGCGTCTATAATTCCGCGGCACCAAGGACTCTCGAACCCGCGTCCCCCTGCTCATGTCCGCAACCGACGAGATCAAGTCCCGCATCGATATTGTTGAACTGATCACCGCCAGCGGCGTCCGGCTGCGCAAGAGCGGCCGGAACTACACGGGTTTCTGCCCTTTTCATCCCAACAAACACACACCGGCGTTCGTAGTCTGGCCGGAGACCGGCACGTGGCGCTGCTTCGGTGAATGCAATGAGGGCGGTGACATCTTCAAATTCGTCATGAAGAAAGAGGGCCTGGATTTCCGCGAGGCGCTGAGGCGCCTGGCAGAGCGCGCCGGCGTGGAACTGCCGGCGTATCATGCAGAAGCACCCGAGCAGAAGGAGGCCCACGAGCACCTGCGCAAACTGCTGGAGGATGCACGCATTTTCTACGCTGCGCAACTGCGGCAAAACCAATCGGTGCTGGGCTACCTGCGGCAATCACGCGGCTTGAGCGAGGCCGCAATCGAGACGTTCGGCCTCGGCTACGCGCCGCAAAGCTACGAGGCGGCGCTCACGCATTTCACGCAGCGCGGCTACCAGGAGCAGGAACTCCTGGATGCGGGGTTGGTGAGCGAACGCCAGCGCGAGGGCCAAGCCGCGGCTGCCGCGTCGACGTTCGACCGCTTCAGGCACCGGATCATGATCCCGATACGCGACGAGAATGGACGGATGGCGGGTTTCGGCGCGCGGGTCGTCGATCCGAATGACGTGCCGAAATTCCTCAATTCCCCGGATACTGTCGTATTCTCCAAGGGCCGACTGCTGTACGGTCTTGACCGGGCGCGCAAGCCCATCCGGGCCGCTGACCAGGCCGTGATCGTCGAAGGCTACCTGGATGTGATCGCGCTGCACCAGGCCGGGTATGAAAACGTCGTCTCGCCCATGGGCACTGCCCTGACCGAAGAGCAGCTGCGACTGCTCAAGCGCTTCACGCGGAAGATCGTGCTGGCGCTCGATCCGGACACTGCCGGGCAGAAGGCGGTCCTGCGGGGGCTTGAGGCGGCACGCCAGGCCATGGATCGCGAGGGCGAACTGGGCTTTGACGCGCGCGGGCTGCTGCGGAACGAGGCGCGGCTTCAGGCAGATCTGCGCGTGGCCTCGATGCCCGACGGGCTGGACCCCGACGAGATCGTGCGGCGCGACCGCGAGGAGTGGAGACGCCTGATCGACGCGGCTGAGCCGATCATCGAGCACGTGATGCATGCGCTGGCGCAGGGGCGCAACCTGGATGACCGTAAGGTGACATCCGAAATCTCCGACCAAGTCTTGCCTCTGATCCAGGATCTGCCCAAGCCGGAGGAACGAGAGTTCTACATCCAGAAGCTGGCGCGGTTTCTGAAGATTGACGAACGCGCCTTCATCGGCGCGGTGCCCCGCGCGAGGTCCCAAGGGGCGCGGCGCCGGGTGGCGCCGCCGCAGGCATCGGGAGCCGAGATCACGCTGCAGACACAGACCGCCATGGGGGCCCGGAGAAAGATCGAGGCACACGTTCTGGCCTGGCTATTCCGGCGGCCGGAACTCATCTTTCGAGTGGATCGCCTGCTTCAGCAGCACGGGCTCGGGAGGCTGGCGGCGGACGACTTTGCCTATACGGACGATCAACTGCTTTTCGGCCTGATTCGTCAGGCGGTCGAGCAGGACGAAACCGACCAGCACAAGTTCATCGTCGAGTCCTTGCCGGATTCAGTGGCCAGCCTGGCGAGCGAGCTGCTGGCATCGACCGAAAACGTTCAAGTGCTGGACGACAAGGCACTCGAGGAAGTTCTGCGCGGGATCCGGCAGATGCGCGAGGGCGCGGCAAGGGAAAAAGTGGACCAATTCCGATTCCTCCAGGAAGAGGCCCAGGAAAGCGGGGACTTTGAGAGCGCCTCCGCCTATCAAGCCGAGGTATTAAAGATAACAATATTGAAACGTATGCTTGACGAATTCGAGCGTAAGATGGCCCTCACGCGAATGCAGTAGCACCAAGGAGTTGGGGCCAGCCCAGACCAGGATGACAAGCAGAAAGAAGGCTCGCATCTCAAGCCAGCAGAACCGTCGGCAGAAGACGACCAGGCCCAAGGTCGCACTCCGGGCAGCCTTGGGCGGCGGCCGCCGTGGTCGGCGCGTCACGGCCGAGATTGAGGCGCCGGCGCGGAGCGCATCGTCAGAGCAGCCTGTGACGGACCCGGGTGGCCTTCGGCCGGTGTACGACCTGGCCGAGGTCACGCTGGACGACGGCGTTGAACTGGGTGCCGCTGCGAGCGACCCGGAACCGGAGGCTCTGGCCGCGGTGGACGAGCTGCTTGAGGACGAGGTCACGGACGAAGGCCGACCGGTGGTGGCGGCCGAACTGGCCGAGGACCCTGTCCGACTGTACTTGCGTGAGATCGGCGAGGTCAAACTACTGGATGCGGACAGCGAGTTCCGACTGGCCACATTGATCGAGGCCAGGCGCCAGCTAGCAGCATTTCGTCAACGACCGGCGCGGAAGGGCAAGGGATCCGGAAAGGCGGCGTATCACAGCTTGCTTACCGAGGTCACGACCTCATGGAATCGATTCAGAGAGGATGCGCGACGGCTTAGGAAGGAAGTACCGGACCTAGGCCGGACGCTCAAAGAATCCCAGGCTCTGCGGAGCGGCTGGGAGCAGGAGGAGCCCTCCTACCTGCGCAGTTTTCTGGCGAACGGCCTGTGGGGGCACGATCCGTTGTGGAACAGCATGGTGCGGAAGGCGTATGCCATCTTCCTGTGCCTGTATTTGCTTCCGGCGCGGTATGCAGCATGGCTGACGTCGCACATGAATGGCGGCCGCAGACTGCCGTCGCTGGCGATGCTGGAACGGCACCTGCCCAAGGAGGGGGTTTTGGAGCAGGAGATGCAGGCTGTTCAGACGCGGGCAGAGGAGGCCACGCGGGCCATCATCCGCGCCAACCTGAGACTGGTCGTCAGTGTCGCCAAGCGCTATCTCGGCCGCGGGATATCCTTGTTGGACCTGATCCAGGAGGGGAACCTGGGCCTGCTGCGCGCGGTGGGCAAATTCGATCCGCGGCGGGGGTTCAAGTTCAGCACCTACGCGACGTGGTGGATCCGCCAATCCATCAACCGTTCAATCGCCGAGCAGGCGCGCACCATCCGCATTCCCGTGCACCTGTTTGAATCGATCTCGCGCATCCTGCGCTCCCAGCGACAATTGACGCAGGAATTGGGACGCGAGCCGACGACCTGCGAACTGGCGCTGGAGGCGGGTTACCTGCCCCCGGCGGACGTGCAAACCGTGCTGCGGGCACAGGCTGAGGAGCTGCCGCTGGATCCCGACGTGAAACGGCGACTGGAATCCGCGACACAGAAAGTGAAACGCGTGCTGCGATCGGCAGAGGAGCCGGTCTCGTTGGAGAGTCCAGTCGGTGATGAGGACATGAGCCAGCTCGGGGACTTCATCGAGGACGACGATGCGCCTTCCCCGATCGATGCGGCGGCGCGCGAGATGTTACGCGAGCAGATCCAGCAGGCACTGGATGGACTCCAGGAGCGCGAGCGGCAGGTTCTGGAGCTGCGGTTCGGATTGACGGACGGCGACGACCACACACTGGAAGAGGTGAGCCAGTATTTCAATGTGACACGGGAGCGCATCCGCCAGATCGAGGCCAAGGCACTTCGAAAGCTGCGGCATCCGGTCGGCAGCAACCCACTGCGCGACTACCTGGGCTAGGGACCTCCAACGGCGGCTTGCCGGCGGAGGTCCTTTTTTTTGGAGAGGCGCATGTACCCAGAGGCGGCCCCGCACGCGGGGGTGATAAACTGCGGCCCCAGGTCAACCGGATGCCACTGACAGCGGCGGGATTCTTATGGTAATGTTCTGCGGGCAATTCCTGCGGCACCCGGCCATGTGACCAGGCAAGCGACCGGGCAATGCAAAGTCCGGACAGAACCATAGCCGAAGAAGGAGAAATCCCGATGTCCAAAATTGAATCGGTACGCGCGCGTGAGATCCTAGATTCGCGCGGGAACCCAACCGTCGAGGTGGAGGTCAAGCTCAGCGACGGCGCCATGGGCCGCGCGGCAGTCCCGTCCGGTGCCTCTACAGGCGTGCACGAGGCCTTGGAACTGCGCGACGCTGACAAGAAGCGCTACGGCGGAAAGGGCGTCTTGAAGGCCGTGGAAAACGTCAACGGTCCCATCGGCAAGGCATTGATGGGGACCGAGGCGATGGACCAGGCCGCGGTCGACCGGATCATGCTTGACCTCGACGGCACCCCGAACAAGAGCAAGTTCGGCGCGAATGCGATCCTGGGTGTGAGCCTGGCGACGGCGCGGGCGGCGGCCAATTCCAGCCGCGTGCCGCTCTACCGGCACCTGGGGGGTGAGAAGGCCAGCTTGATGCCGGTGCCGATGTTCAACATCCTGAACGGCGGTGTGCATGCCAACTGGCAGGGGACGGATCTGCAGGAGTTCATGATCGCGCCAATCGGCGCGCCGAGCTTCCGCGAGGCATTGCGCTGGGGCGCGGAGGTTTACCATGCGCTCAAGGCCGTGCTCAAGGAGGCGGGCTACTCTACGGGCGTGGGAGATGAGGGAGGCTTTGCCCCGGCGCTCAAGACCAACTCCGAGGCGCTGGACGTGATCGTGAAGGCGATCGAGAAGTCCGGCTATCGCCCGGGAGAGGATGTAGCGCTGGCGATGGATCCGGCCTCGAGCGGGTTCTACGAGGACGGCAAGTACAACCTGCGAACCGAAAAGCGAAAGGTCTCCTCGGACGAGATGGTGGCTCTGTACAAGGAGTGGTCGGCGAAATATCCGATCTACGTGCTGGAGGACGGGTTGGCAGAGGATGACTGGGATGGCTGGAAGAAGCTTAACCAGACCCTGGGCAAGAGTATCGAACTCGTGGGCGACGATCTGTTCGTTACCAACGTGGAGCGCATCGCCCGGGGCATCAAGGAGAATGCTGCGAACTCAGTGCTGATCAAGCTGAACCAGATCGGAACCCTGACGGAGACGATCGCGGCAATCAACCTGGCGCGCGAAGCGGGCTGGGGGGCAATGGTTTCGCACCGCAGCGGCGAGACCGTGGATGCATTCATTGCGGATTTCACCGTGGCGATGGGAACCGGGCACCTGAAGACCGGCGCCCCGTGCCGGGGCGAGCGGGTGGAGAAATACAACCAGCTGTTGCGGATCGAAGAGGAGCTCGGGAGCAAGGCGGTCTACGCGGGACCAAAGGGATTTGTGCGGCCGAGGTAGCGGCAGGGCAGCCGACCGGCGGGCGCCGGCTGCCATAAGATGGGCCGGACACAAGGCGGGCGGACGATGTCCGCCCGCCGTCCCGTCGGGGGGCGTCCACGGACTGTGGATCCGTTCCCCAATTGCGGGAAAGGGTGCCGGAAAGCCCGGTCTTTATTTGTGAAATGTTACACATTTGAAGGCTCCCCAAAAGTACTTATGATATACTACGCACCCAGTGTGCCGGATTACACAAACTAAATCGTTCAAACCTACCTGCTTGAGGATTCGATGCTGCTGGAGTACATAGCGATTGCCGTGATGATCCTGGTCGCAACCCTGATTGCGGCGATCGCCATCGGCCTGGGGGAACTGCTGGGGCCGAAGAAGAAATCGAAGGTCAAAGAGGAGCCGTACGAGTCCGGGATAGTGCCATTTGGCCCCGGGACACGTAGGATGCCGGTTCGCTTCTATCTGATCGCGGTGCTTTTCATTTTATTCGATATCGAGGTCATCTTCTTCCTGCCGTGGGCGGTCGTTTTCCGCCAGCTCGGCCTCTTCGGTTTCCTGGAGATGGCTGTCTTTATCCTAGTTCTGCTGGTTGGCTACGTTTATGCGTGGAAAAAGGGAGCCCTCGAATGGGAGTAGAACAGAAACTCGGCAACATGGGAATGGTGACCACGACTCTGGAAACAGCGGTGAACTGGGCGCGCACCAATGCCATGTGGCCGTTGATGTTCGGGCTGGCATGCTGCGCGATCGAAATGATGTCGGCGCAGGCCGCGGACTTCGACATGAGCCGCTTCGGGATGGAGCTAATGCGCCCCAGCCCGAGGCAGTCGGATCTGATGATCGTGGCCGGGCGCGTGTCGCGCAAGATGGCACCAGTGCTGCGGCGGCTGTACGACCAGATGCCGGAACCGAAGTGGGTGATCGCCATGGGCGACTGTGCATCCTGCGGCGGCGTCTTCAACAACTATGCCATCCTACAGGGTGTCGATGAGGTGGTGCCGGTGGATGTGTACGTGGCGGGCTGTCCGCCGCGGCCGGAGGCCCTGATCCACGGCATTGTGACCTTGTTCGAGAAGGTCAAAGGGGAGAAATTTGCCGATCTGGTGAAAGCGTAGTCGACAAACGGCCCAAGCGCCGGCAGCGTGGATGGGTGGGAAGCGGAGCGACTGGATGGATAACCGGCTCGAAAAACTGATCGAGGTGCTGCAGGAGCAGGCCGGCGCGACGTTCGAGGAAGCATTGGGGGAAGTGCACCTTCTGATTGATGCAGGGCGGATCGTGGATGTGCTTACATTTCTGCGGGACCAGCACGAGTTCTCGCTGCTCTCGGCCATGACGGCCGTGGACTACTGGCCGGCGGAGGAGCCGCGCTTCCAGGTGGTGTACCAGCTCACATCACTGACGCAGAACCTTTCGATCCAGCTGCGCGTCCCAGTGGGCGGCGGCGAGCCGAAGTTGCCCACGGCTTCGAGCGTGTTCATGAGCGCCAATTGGCGCGAGCGCGAGATCACGGACATGTTCGGCATCCAGTTCGAGGGTCACCCCGACCCGCGCCGGATTCTGATGCCTGCAGACTGGGAGGGCCACCCCCTGCGCAAGGACTACCCGTTGGGCTACGAGGAACCGCAGTTCACGTTCAACCTGGAAGAGATCGACCTGCGCAAGCCGTACGCCAAGGAATAGCCGTGACGAACTACCAGCTGGAAGAGATCCCGGTCGGACCGTACAGGCATCTGGTCTCCGAGCGCGCCATCAGCGGCGAGACGATGCTGCTGAACCTGGGACCGCAGCACCCGTCGACGCACGGCGTTCTGCGGCTGCTGCTGGAACTGGACGGCGAGGTGATCGTCAACTGCATTCCGGACGTCGGTTTCCTGCACACGGGCATCGAGAAGAACATGGAGGCCAAGAGCTACATCAAGGCCGAGGTGATGAGCGACCGCCTGGATTACATGAATCCGCTGGGCAATAACCTGGCGTACTGCATGGCCGTGGAGAAGCTGGTGGAGCTGGACGTGCCGCCGCGCGCCCAGGCACTGCGCGTGCTACTGGTGGAATTGCAGCGCATCGCCTCGCACCTGGTGTGGCTGGGCACGTTCGGGCTGGACCTGGCGGCGATGTCGATGTTCCTGTACTGTTTCCGCGAGCGCGAGGACATCCTGGACATATTCGAACTAGTCTCCGGGCAGAGGATGATGACCACGTACATCCGACCCGGCGGTCTGTGGCGCGACGTTCCGGCCGAGTTTGATGCCGCCGTGCGCAACATTCTGAAGATCATGCCGTCTCGAATTGACGAGTACGAGTCGCTGCTGACCAAGAACCCCTTGATGCTGGACCGAACCGCCAAGATCGGCGTGCTTCCGAAGGAGACAGCGCTGACCTACGGCGTCACGGGACCGATGCTGCGGGCCTCCGGCGTGGAGTGGGACCTGCGCAAGGCGCGCCCCTACATGGGCTATGAGCAATACGACTTCCATGTACCGACGAGCCAGCATGGGGATACCCAGGCGCGCTATTCGGTGCGGATCGCGGAAATGCGCGAGTCGCTGAAGATCGTCAGGCAGGCTCTGGACAAGCTGCCGGACGGTCCGGTTAGGAGCAATAACCGCAAGTTCGTGCCGCCGCCGCGCTCGGAGCTTGGAACGAGCATGGAGGCGCTGATCCACCACTTCAAGCTTTGGACTGAGGGGTTCACGGCGCCGAAAGCTTCGGTGTACAGTGCGGTGGAATCGCCGCGGGGCGAGCTGGGTGTGTATCTCGAAGGCGACGGTGGGCCGAAGCCGCATCGCGTCTTCTGGCGCACGCCGTCGTTTGAGAACCTGTCGGTGATATCGATCATGACCAAGGGCCACCTGGTGGCCGACCTGATCGCCATCCTGGCCTCGACCGACATCGTACTCGGAGACATTGACCGATGAGCCTGGCACACAAGTATCCCAGGGAGGTGGCGGAGACCCTGGCGAAGTACCCGCCGGAGCACAAACGCTCGGCGGTCATGCCGCTGCTGTACCTGGCGCAGCGCGATGGCGGCTACATCACCAAAGAGGGCATGGCAGACATCGCGCAACTGCTGGACATGAGCGTGACGGAAGTGAGCGGGGTGGTCGGCTTCTACACCCTCTATCACGACAAGCAAGAGGGCAAGTACCGCCTCCAGGTGTGCACCGATCTGCCTTGTGCGCTGCGCGGCGCAGAGGCCTTCATGCAGGCGTTGTGCGAGAACCTGGGCATCCGGGTGGGCGAGACCACCGGCGACGGGCTCATCACGGTTGAGTCCGTGACGTGCCTGGCGGCGTGCGACAAGGCGCCGATGTTCCAGCTGCAGAGTGCGGGTGACATCGAGTATCACGAGGATGTGCCCGTGGACCGGACACTGGAGCTGATCCAGACGCTCAGGCGCGCCGGCAGGGAGGCTGCCTGATGCCCCACATCCTTCTGCGTCATCGGGATGTACCAGGGATCGACCGCCTGGAGAGCTACAAAGAGCACGGCGGCTTCGAGGCGCTTACGAAGGCCGTGACCACGATCAAGCCCAATGAGTTAACTGAGACGGTCAAGAGCTCGGGCTTGCGCGGGCGAGGCGGTGCGGGTTTCCCAACCGGGACCAAGTGGTCCTTCGTCGACAACAAGAATTGGCCGCACTACGTGGTGGCCAATGCCGACGAGTCGGAGCCCGGGACCTTCAAGGACCGCGAGATCATGGAGGGCAATCCCTTCCAATTCCTGGAGGGAGTTGCGCTGGCGGCGTACGCGGTGGGGGCAAACACAGCCTACGTCTATCTGCGCGGCGAATTCTGGCGCATCGCCGGCTTGCTGGATCGGAAGATCACCGAGATGGAGGCGGCCGGCTACCTGGGCACGAACGTGTCTGGGACAGGGTTCAGCCTGAGGATACACACCCATCTTGGGGCGGGCGCTTACATCTGCGGCGAAGAGACCGCGATGCTTGAGTCAATCGAGGGGAAGCGGGGCCAGCCGCGCATGCGGCCGCCTTTTCCGGCGGTGGCGGGCCTGTACGGCAAGCCAACAGTGGTCAACAATGTCGAGACGCTGACGAACCTGCCCCCCATCGTGACCAACGGAGCCGACTGGTACAAGCAAATGGGCACGCCAGACAGCGCGGGGGTGAAGGTCTTCTCACTCTCCGGGCGCGTGCGCAAGCCGGGCAACTATGAACTCCCCTTCGGCGCGACCTTCCGCGAGCTGATCTATGAACACGGGGGAGGTATTCAGGATGGGCGCCCGGTGCGAGCGATCATGCCCGCGGGCGCGTCATCGGCTTTCATCGTTGTGGACGACAAGGTGCTTGACACTCCGATGGACTACGCCTCGGTCCGGAACCTGGGCGCGGACCTGGGCTCGGCATCGGTAATCGTGATCGATGATACGGTCTCGCTAGACTGGGTGATACAAAAGACGCTGCACTTTTTCAATCACGAGTCATGTGGCAAGTGCACGCCGTGCCGGGAGGGGACCTACTGGATGCGGCACCTGATCGACCGGCTGCGCAGCAACGGCGCCTCGGGTCCGGAGGTGAGGCTGCTGCTGAACGTTGCCAAGCAGATGCAGAACAAGTGCCTATGTCCGCTGGGTGAGTTCTCCACCCTGGCGGTGGTCACGGCGATCGAGCGATTTCCGCAGGATTTCGCAGAACGGGCGACGGCTGGAGACTGATGCTGAAGCAGATCACACTCACCATCGACGGAACACAAATCACGGTGCCCGAAGGCATGCTGATCGTCGATGCAGCCAAGGTCGCGGGCATCGACATCCCGGTCTTCTGCTATCACCCCAAGATGGAACCCGTGGGCATGTGCCGCATGTGCCTGGTGGAGGTGGGCCGCCCGCTCATGGATCGGAACACGGGCAGACCTTTGCTGGACGATGAGGGCCAACCGAAGCTCCAGTTCGGTCCGAAGCTCGAGACGGCCTGCACGGCGCCGATCTCGGAGGGCATGGTCGTTCTCACCAAGTCGGACAAGGCCAAGGCCGGGCAGCAAGCCACGCTGGAGTTCCTGCTGACATCGCACCCCCTGGATTGCCCGGTATGCGACAAGGGCGGCGAATGTCCCCTGCAAAACCTGACGATGGCACACGGCCGCGGTGAGAGCCGGTTCCTGTTCGACGAGAAGATGCGCCTGGAAAAGCATGTGCCGCTTGGCGAGCTGATCTTCCTCGACCAGGAACGGTGCATCCAGTGCGCCCGATGCATTCGATTCCAGGACGAGATCGCCGGCGATCCGGTGTTGAGCTTCGACGACCGGGGCCGATCGATGCGGATCATCTCCGTGTCCGAGCCGGGTTTCGATTCGGTGTTCTCGGGGAACACGACGGACATCTGCCCGGTGGGCGCGCTGACCACGGCGGATTTTCGGTTCGGCGCGCGGCCCTGGGAACTAACCCCGACGGCTTCGGTCTGCGGCCAGTGCCCGGTGGGATGCAACATAACGCTGGATACGCGGCGCGAGGCCAGCTCAGATGGGCGCATCGTGATCAAGCGCGTGATGCCGCGCCAGAACGAAGCCGTCAACGAGATCTGGATGTGCGACAAGGGCCGATTCGCGTATCACTATGCAGGCAGTCCGGAACGCCTGAACAGGCCCTTGATGCGGAAGGAAGGCAAACTCGGGCGGGCATCCTGGGAGACGGCGACCCGGCTGGCAGGTGAGGCCTTTGCCAAGGCGCGCAAGAACTTGCTGGTGCTGGCTTCCGGGCGGCTCTCCAACGAGGACCTCTTCAACCTCAAGGCGCTGGCGGACCAGGCCGGGGGCAAGGCCGTGCTGTACACCAGCATGGGCGGCGGTATGCTGACCGCCATGATCGGCACGGGAGACGGGTCGAACCTGGGCTCGCTCGGTGAGGGCGCGACGATCGTGGTTGCGGCGTCAGACCTGTACCAGGAGGCGCCCATCTGGTACCTGCGCGTAAAGCAGGCAGCTGAACGCGGCGCAACGCTCATCGTTGCGAACCCGCGCGAGACCAAGCTCGATCGGTATGCCGCCTACGTGGTGCGCTACGCATACGGCGATGAAGTGAAGGCGATGCAGAGCCTGACCCGCAAAGGGAGGATCGGGGAGGCCTTCATCAATGCCGAGAGCGCGGTGATCTTCTACGGGAGTGAGGGTCTGGGTCTGGCAGGTTCGACGGCGCTGGCAACGGCCTGCGCCCGGGCTTTGCACGAGACCGACCACATCGGCAGACCCAACAATGGCCTGATCGGTGTGTGGGAGTCTGCCAACCACCAGGGCGCGGCCGAAATCGGCTTCGAGCCTGTTGACAATCTGCAGGCGGCGTTCGATCGTGCGGCGGCGGTCTATGTTGCGGGCGCGGACCCCATAGGGGACGGAGTGATCGTGCTCAAAGGCGGGCGGCGCCGACCCTTCATGCTCGTGCAGGACCTTTTCGAGACCGAGACTGCCCGGGCCGGAGATGTTGTGCTGCCCGCGCAGACCTACATGGAGCGAGAGGGCACTCTGACATCCGGAGAGCGGCGGGTCCAGCGGTTCCACGCTGCCGTTCCCCCATTGGAGGGCACCAAGCCCGACTTCGCCATCACGGCGCAGGTGGCGCGAGAGAGCGGCGTGATCCTGGAGGGATCCTCGGCGTCGGTCGTCTTCGACATCATGGCCGCCGAAGAGGATTCGCCGTTTGCGCGGTTGAGCTATGCGCGCCTTATGGACGTGCACGCGCAGTGGCCAATCGTTGGGCGCGGGGAGCTGTACTACGGGGGGACAACGTACGAGAACAGGCAGGGGCTCGGAGTGCAGCTGTTCAACGGACCGCAACGCGGAGAGAAGGTGAGCCTGCCGCGCGTCCCGAAGGTAACTGCCCTGCGGCCGCGTGAGAAGCGGCTGCTGGGTGTACCGGTCACCAAGCTGTATGACCGCGGCCGGACCGTGGTCTCCGCCGGACTGCTCGAGGGGCGGATCGGCGAGGCCTTTGTCGCGGTGCATCCCAGCGCGGCCGAGTCCTTCGGCGTCGGCGAAGGCGAACGTGTGATAGTAAGCCTGGACGGTACAAGCGAAGAAGTTGTCGTGAAGATCGATCAGAGCATCGCGACCGGCGTGGCGTTGATCCCGCGCTCGATGGGGCTGCCCATCGTCGAACCCACGCCCATCCGACTCAAGAGCGGCAAGAAGGGCGCGGCGAGGTAGGCATGGATCCCTGGCTGTGGCTTGAATGGTTGCTCAAGGCGCTGATCATGGTGCTAATCCTGTTGACGGGTTTCGCCTACTTGACCTGGTATGAACGGCGCGCCCTGGCCCGCATCCAGACGCGCATCGGTCCGAACCGCGCCGGGCCGCAGGGTCTACTTCAGCCGATCGCCGACGCGATCAAGCTGATCTTCAAGGAAGAGCTGACGCCCTCAGCGGCCGACAAGATCCTGTTCGTTGCGGCCCCGATCATGACGGTCGTCCCGGCAATGATCCTGGCGGCCGTGATACCGCTTGGGACGCAGTTCACGCTGCCATTCACCGATCGGGTCATCAGCCTGCACGTCGCCAACATCAACGTGGGCGTGCTGTACCTGACGGCCATTGCCTCGATCTCGGTCTACGGCATCGTACTGGCTGGCTGGGCATCGAACAACAAGTACGCGATGCTCGGTGGGATGCGGTCGACGGCGCAGATGATCTCCTACGAGCTGGCGCTGGGGCTGTGCTTTGTGGTGACCATACTGCTGGCCGACTCGATGAGCTTGATCGACATCGTCAATGCCCAGGCATCCGTGTGGTTCGTGGTGCTGCAGCCCGTAGGGGCGCTGGTCTTCATGGTGACGACGCTGGCAGAGGTCAACCGCGCCCCGTTCGACATGCCGGAGGCCGAGCAGGAATTGGCGGCGGGCTATCACAGCGAGTATTCCGGCATGAAGTTCGCGCTTTTCTTCATGGCCGAATACGAGAAGATGATCGTAATCAGCATGATCGCGGCGACTCTGTACTTCGGCGGCTACCGGGAGTTCTGGTTCCTGAGGGACACGATCTTGAGCGCGGACCGGACCTGGTGGCTGGGGCCGATCTACCTACTGGGCAAGGTCGTGGTGCTGCTGTTCTTCATGATCTGGATCCGGGCCACCTGGCCGCGCATCCGCTACGACCGCCTGATGACGTTCGGTTGGAAGGTCCTGCTGCCGCTGTCGATCGCGGTGGTTGTCTTGACGGCCATTGGCATCCTGCTGGCCGAGCAGTTGGGCAGCGTGTATCTCTGGAGTATCCCCGTACTCTCCATCCTTGCCGGCCTGGTTACGGCATTGGCGTTGAGCCAGGCGCTGAGAAGGAAGGTGGCTCATGCTTAGGGAGCTTGCGCGGGGCCTGACCACGACGCTGCGGTCCATGTTCGAGCGGCCGGTGACAATCCAATACCCGGAGCAGAAGCGGCCGGTACGACCGAGATTCCGCGGGCGCCACGTGCTGAAGCGCTATAGCAACGGTCTGGAGAAGTGCATTGGCTGCTCGTTGTGCGCGGCAGCCTGCCCTGCAGACGCCATTTTCGTGGAGGCTGCAGAGAACAGCGATGAGAAGCGGTACTCTCCGGGCGACCGCTATGCCTCCACGTACGAGATCAACATGCTACGCTGCATCTACTGCGGATACTGCGAGGACGCGTGCCCGACCGAGGCCATCGTGCTCGGCGACAACTATGAAATGAGCTTCACGAACCGGCGGCAGGCGATCTACGACAGGGATATGCTGCTGGAGCCGGCGCCGGGAGGCGCGGAAACCACGCCACAGAGGACAGAACCGGGCATCTTCACACGCTCGGTGCCGGAGATGAAGAATCCAACGGATTGAAGCAACGTGGCAGATTGGGGATCAGGGACCGGAGCGACGAGATCGGGCATGGATGGGCTCCAGGTAGATGCATAGGAAGCAAGAAATCGGCAATGGCCGAGACGATCCGAAGTTCGGGCCACCAAGGCAACCATGACAGTTGAACTTGCGCTCTTCTTCATTCTTGCGATTATCGCGATCGGCAGCGCCCTGGGCATGCTGCTGAGCAGCAGCACCGTGTACGCGGCACTGTACCTGGTGCTCAACTTCTGCACCGTGGCTGTCTTCTATATCCTGCTGAACGCGCCCTTCATCGCCATGTCCCAGATCAGCGTTTACGCTGGCGCGATCATGGTGCTTTTCCTGTTCGTGATCATGCTCCTGGGAACCCAGTCAGTTCCGCCGTCCAAGGTGCTGCCCTGGCAAAGGCCGGTGGCCATGGGGCTGGCGCTGCTGTTGGCAGCAGAGGCCGCCTACCTGCTGTTCGTTCGAGGCGCCGCCGCCGGTTCGATCCCGCAGCCGGTCGAGAGTTTTGGAAGCCCGCAGGCGGTCGGCCGTGCATTGTTCAACGAGTACCTGCTTCCGTTCGAGATCACATCCGTGCTGTTGTTGGTTGCCATGGTGGGTGCCATCATTCTGACCCGGAAAGAGAAGGGGAGGCGATAGATGGTACCGGTCTCTTACTACGTTGGGCTATCAGCCGTGCTTTTCAGCATCGGCGCCCTGGGCGTATTGATCCGCCGCAATCCACTGGTGATCTTCATGTCGATCGAGTTGATGCTGAATGCGGGCAACCTGGCGATGGTGGCCTTCACCCGCATGTTCCTGGTACTGGAGGGGCAGATCTTTGTCTTCTTCGTCATGACCGTGGCAGCGGCCGAGGTGGCCGTGGGCCTGGCGCTGATCGTGACCATATTCCGCAGCCGGCACAGCATCGACGTGGACCTGATGAGCAACCTCAAGGGATGATCGCCGGACGGTCAACGGCTGAGGTCCCGACTGGCGATAATGGGCAATGCGGCGCGAGTAACGAGGGCGAAACGACGAGGCAGCCACCGGACTGGCCGCCTTCTGGAGACTGAAGATGCTTTTGAGTGAAGCAGGCAGCATGGGCCTCTACTTCCTGGCGCCGTGGGTGGTGTTCTTTCCTGTCATCGGTCTGCTCACCAATATCGCCATCGGGCACAAGCTGAGCGAGAAGGCCATCGGCGCCGTGGCAAGCGCGGCCTCGGGCCTGGCATTCGTCGTTTCCGTGCTGCTGTCGGTCTCGCTTGGGTCACATCCCGAGGCCGTCCGTTGGATCCTTGGCGAGTGGATCCACTCGGGCAGCCTGGAGCTCGACTGGGTATTCCGGGTGGACACGCTCTCGGTAACGATGATGCTGGTGGTCTCGGGCGTGGGAACCCTGATCCACATCTACGCCATCGGGTACATGCACGAGGATGTGCGGTTCAAGTCCGACCCGGGACGGTTCCGGCGCTTCTTTGTATTCCTCAACCTGTTCATCGCGGCGATGATGATCCTGGTCTGCGGCGATTCATATCTGATGCTGTTTGTGGGCTGGGAGGGCGTGGGGCTGTGCTCCTTCCTGCTAATCGGCTTTTGGTACGAGATGGATACCCTCGGCCGGCCCTCATGGGCCAACTCCGACGCGGCGAAGAAGGCCATGATCGCCAATCGGATCGGCGACTTCGGCTTTCTGATCGCAGCCTTCCTGATGTTCACGGCGTTCGGCAGCCTGCAGTTCGATGCAGTGTTCGAGGGCGCCATGAGCATCTCGACGCTGAACTCGCCGCTCATAATGCTGATCACGCTTTTCCTGCTGCTGGGCGTGGCCGGCAAATCAGCGCAGATCCCGTTGTACGTCTGGCTGCCTGACGCAATGGCAGGGCCGACTCCGGTATCCGCCCTGATCCACGCAGCCACGATGGTCACAGCGGGCGTGTACCTGGTGGCCCGATCGGCCCCCTTGTACGTGGCGGCGCCCAGCGCGCAGCTTGTCGTGGCCACGGTTGGCGCGGTGACAGCCCTGTTTGCGGCGACCATCGCGGTGGGACAGTTCGACATCAAGAAGGTGCTGGCGTACTCAACCATCAGCCAGCTCGGCTTCATGGTGGCAGGGGTGGGCATGGGCGCCTTCGCGGCCGGCATGTTCCACCTCGTCACGCATGCCTTCTTCAAGGCGCTGCTGTTCCTGTCCGCGGGTTCGATCATCCTTGGCCTGGAGCGCGGGCACCATCACCTGGGGCATGCACACAATCACGGCACGAAGAGTGTCGAGGTCTTCGACCCCAATGACATGCGCAACATGGGCGGGATGCGAAAATCCATGCCGGTAACGTTCTGGCTATACATCGTGGGCACACTTGCACTGGTCGGCATTCCTCCGTTCGCCGGGTTCTGGTCCAAGGACGAGATCCTGGCAGATGCCTTTCGGGAGGGATTCGGGCTGGTCTACTGGCTGCTAACCGCGGCGGCGTTCTTCACGGCCTTCTACATGGGTCGGCAGATCTGGATGGTCTTCTTCGGCAAGCCGCGGCACGAGGCCGCTGCCAAGGCGGAAGAGAGCCCGGCGATCATCACCGCCCCGCTGATCGTGCTGGCGATCCTCTCCGTGATCGGCGGTGCGCTGAACCTGCCGGGGCTGCACACGCTGGGCGGGTGGCTCGAGCACACCATCGAGTACATCCATCCGGGAGAGTTCCTGCCGAACGTGGCCCTTAGCTCCACAGGGCTGGCGTTGTTTGCGATATTGCTTTCGTGGCTGCTGTACGGACGCAGACCCATGCGCTCCGGGCAGAAGGACCCGCTGCAGCAGATGCTCGGCCCGCTGTTCACCGGCATGAACCGCAAATGGTTCGTGGATGAGGCCTACCGGGCTTTGATCCTGGATCGTTACGTGGATGCATCCCGGTTCCTGGCCGACGTCGTGGACGGCCGGTTCTGGCACGACTGGTTCCACGAAAAGGTGCTGGCCGGAACGTACAACTTCCTGAGCGGGACCGCCCTGAACCGCTACGCCGATCAGCGGGGCATCGACGCCTTCTTCAACGGCCTGGGAAGGTGGACGCAGGATCTCTCGGCGAGCTTGCGCCGGGTTCAGAACGGATTTGTTCGCAGCTACGCCCTTGTGGTACTGGTGGGTGTGGTGGCAATGGTGGGGTACCTGCTGCTCAAATGACCGCCTCCCCTCGGGGGAGGCATGGGTAAGGGCCTCCGGACCCGCAGGAACGCAGACAAGGAACAATCATGGAACTCCTCCTTCAACCTCTGACATTGATGACCTTCTTCCCCCTGCTGGGCGTGCTGGCGCTGCTGTTCGTCAGGTCGGAGAGCAAGAATGCGCTGCGCTGGACGGCCCTGATCACGTCGCTGGTCACATTCCTGATCTCGATCTGGGTGCTGGTGCTCTTCAATGCATCGAATCCCGACCTGCAGCTGGTGGCGCGGGCGCCATGGATCTCCGTTGGTGGCTGGAACATCGAGTATCACCTGGGTATTGACGGGCTGAGCATCCTGCTCGTGCTGCTGACGACGTTTCTGACACCGCTCTCGATCCTGTCGACATGGAGCGCGGTGGAAGAACGCGTCAAGGATTTCATGCTCTTCTTCCTGCTTCTGGAAACAGGCATGACGGGTGTCTTCCTGGCGCAGGACCTCTTTCTTTTCTACGTCTTCTGGGAATTCACGCTGGTCCCGATGTACTTCCTGATCGGCATCTGGGGCGGGCCGCGGCGCATCTACGCGGCGTTGAAGTTCTTCCTGTACACCATGGCGGGTTCGATCCTGATGCTGCTGGCCATCCTGTGGCTGGCGGTGCATCAGGGCACGTTCTCGGTGCCGGACCTGATCCTGAAGGGCGGCATTGATCCACGCACGCAGTTGTGGCTGTTCGTCGCCTTCGCGGCGGCCTTCGCCATCAAGGTGCCAATGTGGCCGCTGCATTCGTGGCTGCCCGACGCCCACGTCGAGGCGCCGACTGCGGGCTCGGTCATTCTGGCGGGTGTATTGCTGAAGATGGGCACCTACGGCTTCCTGCGCTTCAATCTGCCGATGTTCCCGCAGGCGGCGGTGCAGGCAGCGCCGACGATGGCGGTGCTGGCTGTGATCGGGATCATCTACGGCGCGGCAGTTTCGTACGCCCAGCCGGACGTCAAGAAACTCGTGGCGTTCTCATCGGTAAGCCACCTGGGATTCGTAATGCTGGGCCTCTTCGCCCTCAACCCGCAGGGGATCCAGGGCGGCATCCTGCAGATGATCAATCACGGCCTGAGCACGGGAGCGTTGTTCCTGCTGGTCGGCATCATCTACGAACAGACGCACACGCGCGAGCTGGCGCAGTACGGCGGACTATGGAAGATCACGCCGGTGTTCGGGACGATCATGCTGATCGTGTCGCTGTCGTCGATGGGCCTGCCGGGGCTAAATGGTTTCGTGGGCGAGTTCACGATCCTGCTGGGAGCCTTCCGTTCGAGCGTTCTCGGATCACCCTGGTATGCCGGCCTGGCCGCCCTGGGCGTGATCATGGCAGCTGTCTACATCCTGTTCATGTTCCAGCGGATGTTCCTTGGGCCCGAGGGATCAATCGTGGCCGAGGTTCGCAAACACGGACAGAGCCTGCGCGACCTGAACGTGCGCGAGATCGTGACGCTGGCGCCCATCGTGGTCTTCATCTTCTGGATCGGTCTGTACCCGGCGCCCTTCTTCCGGCTGATGGCTCCATCCGTGGACAAGCTGCTGGCGGGGTTCAACCTCGCGGCGTCAATCGCAATGAGATGAGAAGGCAACCCTCGGGCAGGGCGCGGAGATTGCTTCGTCGCCCCGCTCCTCGCAACGATGTAGAACGGGAACTCTCATGCCCCCACTGAACTTCAACGTGATCCTGCCGCTGACGGCGCTGATCGTCTGGGCGTGTGCCCTGCTGCTGATCGATCTCTTCATTAAGAACAAGCGCCTCACGGCGTTCCTGGCCGCCCTGGGGCTGGCGCTGGCGCTGGGCCTGACCCTCTCGCAAATCGGGTACAGTGCAACGAGCTTCAATAGCGCGGTGGTGGTCGACGGCTTCTCGACGTTCCTGAATGCGCTGCTGCTGACATCCGGTCTGCTGGGGGTGGCGGTGGCGTACGATTACCTCAAGCGAACGGGGCTCGAGCGCGGCGAGTACTACACCCTGCTGCTGTTCAGCATTGCGGGCATGATGCTGATGTCGCAGGCGGCGGACCTGATCATCGTATTCCTGGCCCTGGAGTTGCTTTCGATCCCGCTGTACGTGCTGGCGGCTTTCGGCGTTCCCAAAGTGGAGTCGGAGGAGGCGGGGCTGAAGTACTTCCTGCTGGGAGCCTTCGCCGCCGGCTTCATCGTCTACGGCATCGCTCTCGTATTCGGGGCCACAGGCTCGACCGCCCTGGGAGCGATCGTGCAGGCCGCGGAAACCGGCAGTGCCAGCCCGCTGCTGTTGACTGTGGGCGCGGCGCTGATCCTGGTGGGGCTGGGATTCAAGGTGGCGGTGGTCCCCTTCCACATGTGGACGCCGGACGTCTATCACGGCGCCCCCACGGCAGTAACGGCGTTCATGGCCTCCGGCGCCAAGATCGCGGGGTTTGCCGCGCTGCTGCGAGTCTTCGTGCTGGCCTTTCCGACCCTGGCCGCGGACCTGACGCCGATCCTGGCGGTCATCTCGGGGCTAACGATGATCGTGGGCAATGTGCTGGCCATCTCGCAGAGCAACATCAAGCGGCTGCTGGCATATTCAAGCATCGCGCACGCGGGCTACGTGTTGATGGCCTTCGTTCCATACGGGCAGGCAGGGGTCGTGGCCACATCCGTGGCCGCGGGCTTGTTCTACCTGGTCTCGTACGCCATTACCAACTTCGGCGCGTGGGCGGTTGTGATCGCGCTGGAGAAAGAGGAAGGCAAGGGCCTCGAGATCAACGACTACGCCGGGCTGGGGCGCAGGCGTCCGGCACTGGCAGCGGCGATGGCCGTGTTCATGCTATCGCTAACCGGCATCCCGCCGACGCTCGGTTTCGTGGGCAAGTTCTATCTGTTCCGCGCTGCCATTGAGGGCCAGTTCTACATCCTGGCCATCATCGGCGTGGTGACCTCGCTCATCTCGGCATACTACTACCTGCGGGTGGTGGTAACGATGTACATGCGCGAGGGCGAGCCGGAAACCAGGTCCGAACCGTGGCTCAACCTGACGTGGGGGGTTTCGGCGATCGTGACGGTGCTGATCAGCATCATGCCTGGGCCGTTGTTCGACTGGGCCAGCCAGGCGGTGCTGAGACTGTTCTAGGGGAGTGCGTTCAGAAAGCAGAGACAAGAAGAGGGACGGCCGCCAAACTGCCGTCCCTCTTCTTGTCTCATTATTCAGGGCTAATCCCGCGATCGCAGCTTGGAGAGCAGCCGGAGCAGTTCGATGTAGAGCCAGATCAACGTGACCAATATGCCAAAGGCAGCGTACCATTCCATGTACTTCGGCGAGTTCTTCGCCACGCCCTGCTCGATGAAATCAAAGTCCACCACGAGGTTGAGGGCGGCGATGATAACGACGAAAAGGGTGAAACCGATTCCCAGCCAGGAGTTGTCGTGGATGAGCGGCGCGCGAACGCTGAAGAAGCCCAAGACGAGGCTGATGAGATAGTAGATGGCGATCCCGCCCGTGGCGGAGACAACGATGAGTTTGAAATTCTCGGTGGGGCGGATAATCCGCAGGGTGTAGACTAGCAGCAGGACGGCGAGGATGCCGAACGTGAGCAGCAGAGCCTCAAAGGCGATACCCGGGTAGCGCGCATCCAGCAAGGCTGAAAGTCCGCCCAACGCAAGCCCTTCGAGGGCGGCATAGACCACCGCCAGGTAGGGGGCGAGGGTCTGCTTGAACGTGATCACCAAAGCGGTAATGAAGCCGCCGATCAGACCGCCCCAGAAGAACAGGGCCACGCTGGCGAAATCCTGCGTGGTATTGAAGCGCCACCAGGTGAAGGTGGCGCCGGCGAAGACCACCGCCAGCAGAAAGGCTATCCGGTTGACCGTGCCCTGAAGCGTCATGACACTGTCGCTGTCGGCGACAGGGGCCAGCCGTGCGAAGGTGTTCTCGCTGAGCGCCGGGTTGCCTGATTTGAATAGTGCCATTGACTGCTCCTCTCTGGTCGTTGACCGCCAATTATAGCCAGGATCGGCTTCCGTCCAGAGGCAAGACGCTCATCAGAACCAAGCCGGGGCGAAGGCCGTCTATCCTGGGTCTTGCTTCTTGAGCCACTGCCGTATCAATTCGGCCTTCTCGTCCCGCCCCATCAGGCGGTAGGCCTCGTACTCGTATTCGAGCGAGAGAACCGGTATCGACAACCCTTCCAGATCCACCCAGCGCCGGTAGAGCGCAACCTGCACCGGTGGCTCCCAAGTCCCGTCCGGCAACCTCTTCTGGATGGCACCGATAACGTCGACTTGAACGCCGTCGATCTCGAGCTTCCCCAGGCGCGAGCGCATGCGCTCCGATGCCTTGTAAAGAACCGGTCCGATCACGAACTTGGCGAGGAGGCGTTCGATCTTGTAGGCACCGTCCTCGTCGGTCTGGATGTCGATGTCGTGCACCGGCAGGTCCATCCCCTGCAAGACCATGCCGAGGCTGCCGGTGACGGCCCACTCGATCTGACTGTCGAGCAGGCCCGCGTGAAATCTGCGGAGAGCAAGAAGGAATTGTGCCGGGATCACGGCTCAGCCTGGCTGAGCGGCGAGGCGCACCGGCGCACCGTTGCCCGGGGCGCCGGTGGCCTGTACCTGCAGCCCGCGTATGGACCACTCTGTGGTGGTGACATAGGCGAAGCCGAATGCCAGGTTCAGCAGGCTGGCCAAGTGCATCTCCTCGGTGATGCTGCCGGTGGCATCAGCCAGAAAGAAGACGCGATAGTCGCGATAGTACGCGTCCCGGGCGGTGGATTCGCAGCACATATTGGTCATCACACCGGTGATGACCAGCTCCTCAATGCCCTGGCAGCGGAGGATGGTTTCCAAGTCGGTGTTGTAGAAAGCCGAGTAGCGGTGTTTGATAATCACCTTTTCCGAGGGCAGCGGCGAGATCTGGTGGTGCACCTCGCTCTCCGGGGTACCCTCCACGCACATACCTTTCCACCACCAACCCAGGATGCCGCTGTCGATGTGGTCCGGATGGTGCACATGCCGGGTATAGATCACGGGCCGACCGGCGAGGCGGAAGGCATCGATCAGCCGCCGGAGGTTGGGCAGGATGGCGAGGCCGCCGCAAGTAAATGAAGGAGACGCCGGATCCAGAAAGAACTCCTGCATGTCGACGACCATGAGGGCGACCTTTGAGGGCGTCAATGGCATGGCGTGCTCATTGAAAAAACCTATCTTCCCGAGCCAGGAGTCGGTCTTGCCGGCGAGGTTTTGGGCGTTGACATATGGCTCCATGGTGTCCTCCTGGGGCAGTGCGAGTTTGAAGTCGCGGCGGGCGATGCCGCGGCCCCGCGGCACAACTATAGCATTTCGCACGGCAGATTGGCATTCTTTTAGGACGCTGTCTGTCGGATTTTGAGGAGGCCGGTGAGGCGCGCCAGGCAGGGTCTGCGGACAGTTGCGGGCATGCCACGTGGTCGAGTCAAGGTCCTGGTGCCTGTGGGCGAGGAGACTGCGGGCTGAGGGCGTCTACGGCCCGGGCTTGATACCGATGAACATCACACGGGCGTGTTTCTCCCAGGAGCTGTGTTCGTAGGGCAGCTTCAGGGCCCTGAAGCCCACATGGCGTACGACCTTCAGCCAGTCGCGTTGGGAAAACAGGCCGCACTTATGTTCATCAAGCCCCGCGTGTCGCACGCGCCTGCCTTCGCGCAGCAGATAGCTCATGTAGAACGAGTACTGGTTGTCGCGCGGGTCATGATCGATGGTCCACTCAAGGTAGCGGAGGCTCCGATTGCCCAGATCGTGGCCGCCGTGCGAAGTAGCGGGGCGAAAACGCTCGGCGGTCTCATCCGGCACAAAGAGCGCAACGCCTCCTGGCCGGCAATGCACGAAGGCGGTCTGAAGCGCGGCACGGAGCTGATCAAGGGTGAGCATGTAGTCTATGGCATCGTGGATGAAGACGGCGTCGAACTGGCGGCCAAGCCGCAGGGTGCGCATGTCACCGCGGATGTGCTCGCAATCCGGATTCAACGCCTGGCTGACGCGCAGCATCCCGGGGGAAAGGTCAACCAGCGTCATGTTGAAGTGCTTCTTGAGGTGGGCGGCGTTGTTGCCGCCACCCGAACCGAGCTCCAGGACCGTCGCGGGACGTTTGGGTGAGTGTGCGATCAGCGCCCGGCGATAGATCTGCGCTTCTTCCTTGTAGTCCGCGGGCGCGGAGCAAAGGGGCCACCAATCCGCCAATTCGTTGTAGAGAAGCATGCGCTTCATGCTGCGGTCCTGCTTTCGAGTATCTCCCATTTCTGTGCCAGGGCCAGCGCCCGCAGTTTGTCCTGCGGATGGACCGCCACAGGGTGCCCCACGAGCTGCAAGAACTCACGGTCGCTGTACGAATCTCCGTAGGCGTAGCTCGCCCGCCAATCCACCTGCAAGCCGCTGCCGGAGAGGTACGCTCGGATGCGCGAAAGCTTGTCCACTCCTTTGATGACGGGCGGCAGGATGCCCCCGGTATAGCGCCCGTTCATGATTTCGACGCCCGTCCCGATCAGCTCGGCAACGCCAAGCCGCTGACCCAGCACCTGCAGGCTCGGCGTGAAGGTACCAGAGGCGATCACCACGAGGTGCCCGTGCTCCTGATGGGATCTCAGCCTGGCGATGACGTGTTCCCGGCGCGTGGGAAGCAGGTATTCATCCGTGACCCACTCGAAGGCGCGCAGACCCTGTGTTTCATCCCAACCGCGCAGGAGCCACGCCATGCGCGCGATCTTGAGGCGATCGAAGCCCTCGTTGTGGGTGAGCTTGAGTTTGCTGGGCAGGCTGGCCGGGATGAGGGAGGCAAAATAAGCCGCAGCGTAGAGGCGGCGCCCGTGGGCCAGGGCGTACTTCATCAGGCCGCGACCGTATTGAGCTGAGTAGAGCGTGCCGTCGGCGTCGAAGAGCGCAATGATCAAGTCAGTTGTGCCTGAGGCATCGAAATAGGTTTCGGGCGGACAAGCGGTCCGGCCGACTACGGGGCAAAGCCCAGAGGGCGTGCGGTGCGCGCGATTTCCTCGATGAGGAGCAGGTCTCCTTCGCCGGCGATCTGAAGGTATTGATCGCCAAGGGTCGTGAGCAGGAAGAAGGCCTGCAGGCCATCCGGAGCCTGCACGATGAGACTCGCTTCCTGGCGCCCGTCGACGAGCTGACCGGTTCTTTCGGCAAGAATGGTGTAGCCGCCGGTCTCCCACGCGGGTCTGCGGTGCGCCACGTAGGCCGCGAGATCGCCCTTGGGTTCCCAAGCATAGATGATGATCGAGACGCGTGTCCCGCCTTGGGCCAGCCTCTCAGCCGTGGTGCCGGGAGAGAGCAATTGAGCCTCGGAGCCGCGCGAGCCAATCTGGGTATTGGGATCAAGAGACCAGTCGTCGGGGTAGTCCAGTTCGAGGTCATTTGCCTCGTCGCGGTAGGCAATGGGGGAGAAGGAAAGCAGCTCCTGGGTAGGCGGCACAGGAAGCGTCGATATAACAAAAGCAGTGGCTTCGGGAGCGTGCACGATAGGCGTGGAGGGTGCGCAGGCCGCGAGGAAGAGCGTAGCGAGGCAGGATGCGCGGACAATGATGTGCATCACGGACTCTCTCCAATTGACCAGGCTCGGCGAAAGATCCGCGCGGCATACGGGACGCCCCAGCAGCGTCTTTGGTTCACCGCCGACATGTGAGTGCCGCCAAAGGAGATCAGCACGCAGGCGGGAGGCCCGGCGCATGCCCCTGGTCGCAAGAGACAGCTGCAGATGTATTGACTATACCGGCAGAACGATCCGGGTGTCGGTGCTGCCCACGCCCTTCACAGCGCGGATCTTTCCGAGGATGTCGATGAGGCCTTCCTGGCTGGGAGCCTCGAGATAGACGATGATGTCCGTGGGGCCGGCGAGAAAATGGACGGTCTTGACCCCCGGAACGGCGTGCAACGCGGTGTGGATGCTGGGCGCGTTGCCCCAGCCGACGGCGGAAGCGACCTGGATGAGAATGAATGCGGCAACCATGGAGGGCCTCCTTCTCTGAGGTGACGTATTCTACCCGAACATCTCCAGGAGGCGATTCTGCCCCCCGGCAACGACGGGCCAGAAGCAAGAAGAATATTCAGAACCCTGGGACGCGCTGATTGAGTCCCACAGGGAGACCGTGCGGCGCCTTGCCCGCGAGTCTGACAGACCGCACACGGGTCCCCTGGTCTTCAAGCTTGAGTGGTGCATTGGCGGCGTGGATCGAGCTCCCACACCGCAGAATCTGGCGGCCTACGGCACGGTAGTGGGGCCGCGCACAGGCACAAAACCGCCCACGGGGCTTGGAGCTTCCACCGGGGTTGGCTGATTTCGCGGCTTGACGCCCGGGATAGGGGGCGGAGGAGCTCCACCCGAACCAGAACAATCGACCGGCGTGGGCCCGCCGCCAATCGGGCTTGGGCATCCAACAACCGAGGGACCACTTCCGAAGGCCGAGCAGCTCACGGGCGTGGGGCCGCTGGGCACCGGGCTGGGGCAACCAGCTACAACCGAAGGACCGCTGGATCCCGAGCAGCTCACGGGCGTGGGGCCGCTTGGCACCGGGCTGGGGCATCCAACAACCGAGGAACCACTTCCGAAGGCCGAGCAGCTCACGGGCGTGGGCCCGCTTGGCACGGGGCTGGGGCAGCCCATGACGATTGGCCCCGTGCAACTGACCGGCGTGGGCCCGCTTGGTACCGGGCTTGGACAACCGCCAGCGATCGGGGCAGAGCAGACGACCGGCGTGGGCCCGCTTGGCACGGGGCTGGGGCAGCCCATGACGACTGGCCCCGTGCAACTGACCGGCGTGGGCCCGCTTGGCACGGGGCTCGGGCAGCCGCCGACCAATGTTGGCGGCGAGGGTGTGCCATACACGGGCAGGCTGACAAGATCACCGACAACTGTGACAACCGCGCCTTTCAACCAGCACAAGACAGCCGGATTGGCGGGATCACGGATCAGCAGGTAAGCGCCATCCGGCGTGCGGCCAACCACCTCCGCCGCCTGACCAGGACTGAGTGCCCCCACCACGCTGTAGCCTTCGCCGGGGGCGCTCCAACACTCTGCCGCCGCGGTCAGCACGGCCACTGGGGCAATTGACGAGGTCGGCGCGCCGACGGCACTAACCGGCAAATTGCAGGCGGAGAGGGCCAATGCAAACAACAGCATGACCAGGAAAGATGTTTTGGCGCTTCTCATGCTTCCTCCCGAATTCGTACCACCTGATGCCGAAGGTGAAAACTCAGCCTGCAGCCAGCCAGGTGCGTTCCACCCCTTTGGTCACCGCTTCCATGAACCTGCAGTGCCTCACGATGCCCGGCGGGTCGGGCGCGGTCCTCACCACTATCAGCAAGGTAGCATAGCACACTACCGGCTGGACTTCGACTTCCCCCTGCCCGGGTCGGCATCCATCCCGGTCTATTCGATCACATCCAGAATTCGATACCAGAGCCCGGCGAACGGAAGGAACCACGGCCAGCCACTATAGAGGCCCAAGGGGGCTCCGGGAAATGAGCGCGCGTTGAAGGGATGGTCCTTCAGCGTCCCGTCAAACATCGCCTCGGCAGCGGTCTTGCCGAGATAGGTGCCGAGGGCGACGCCGTGGCCCGCGTAGCCGAGGGAGTAGACCAGGCCATCCAGTTCGCCAACGTGGGCCATGGTATCGAAGGCAAAGTCCAAGGTGCCGCCCCAGGCGTACTCGATGCGGGCCTCCCGCAAACGCGGGAAGATCTTGACCATGTCCTGGCGCAGGATCTCCGCGCTACGGCGTACTGTGGACGAGTTCTCCGGGAAGAAGGCGGCGCGCCCGCCGAAGATCAGGCGCTGATCCCAGGTGCGAAAATAGTGCAGGTAGTGCTTTGAATCGAAGATCATCCTGGTCTTGGGATCAAGGGCCCGGATCACATCTTCACGAAGGCGCTCCGTGGCGATTATGAAAGAACCGATAGGGATGATCTTGCAACGCAGCGCGGGTGTGAAGGCACCGGTATACCCTGCCGTAGCGACAAGCACCCTCTGGGCATCGACACGGCCAGCCGCGGTCTCGACCCGGAAGCCCCCTGCCCTCCGCTCGAGGCGCGTGACTCGCGTCCCGGGGCACATCAGCGCACCGGCCTTGCCGGCCGCATGCGCCAGGCCGGCAGCATATCGGGCGGGATTCAGTCCGGCGCTGAACTCATCGACCAGACCGCCGAAGAAGGCATCGGAGCCGATCTCTGATCGCTGCTGCGAGGGCGACACGAGGCGCAGGCGGTGGCCGAACTCCCGGTCCATGTATTCGACTTCAGTTTCCAGGGCCGCGTAGTGAGAAGGCTTGCTGGCGACGAGCAGGTGGCCCGTGCGCGCAAAGCCGCAATCGATATCTTCGTCACGGACAATCTGTTCGACGAGCTGGATCGCCTCGAGCGAACACTGCCATAGACGCCGGGCGAGATCGAGGCCATAGCGCTTCGCGACGGTCTGCATCCCGAGCTTGAGGCCAGTGAGAACCATACCGCCATTGCGCGAACTGGCGCCCCAACCCATGGTCTCGGCCTCCAGGACCGCGACCTTCGCCCCGCGCCTGGCGAGGGCGCGGGCGGCGCTCAATCCCGTGAGACCACCGCCGATAACGGCCACATCGACCCTCGCGGGAAGCTGCGGGGAGACAGACTCCGAGGGCATACCCACGGTCTGGTGCCAGAAATTCTGCTCTTGGAGCATATCAATGTCCTCGTGCAGGGAAGTGACGGCGGATGGAGGCGCGGATTGTATCATCGCCGCACGCGATGCCAGAGCTCGTCACGCCGGGCCTGGCCAGCGGGATCTATGGGCATGCCCACCTCGAGGTTCTTGAGCAGATCGTCCGACGGCCCAAGCCGGCACCCTGCTCCGCCCAGACGATGACCGGTGTCAGGAGTGAAGATACCAGTGGCGGTCGCGGAGCAGCAGGTAGAGAGGAGCAACGTTAATAGCCACAAATACCAGGTCCGCCCAGCCGACCTGATCAAATGCGACGGCGACGGTCGTGACCCCAAGGAACGCCAGGGCAGCGAAGTAGCCGAGGCGACTGCGGCGGGCGAGGCCGGCCGCAATGCCGAGCGCCGCGCAGCCGGCAGCGATCGACAGGGCTGCCACGATGGCTCTCGGCACCCGATCCAACGTCATCCCGGGATGGATGCCTGCGGCGATGAGGCCGCCGAGTGCAATCCAGATAAGGGAGAGCAGGACCATGAGTACCAGCGCGATCGTGACCGAGGGCGGCCGTGCGGTCGTATCAGCTCTCACGGCCGATCCTGCCGAGGTGGGTGCTGGAGAAGCTCTCGGCGAACTTCAACCCATAGCCAAAGAGGCGGTCCAGACTCGAATGGGCAAAGATGATGACCCCGGCAAGCGCCAATGCGGGCAAAGAGAGCAGAACGCCGAGCACGTAGTAGAGCAGGGCGAGTCCCCGATGATGAATGAGGTTGTAGACGACCGCGCCGATCCGAGGGCCGGCAAGGTAGCCCAGCATGCTGACATCGGGCACGAAAAGCAGCAGAGGGAAGTACCACCAGGGGATTGAGAGGAGCCAGTAGAGGTAGATGGAGAATAGGCAGAACCCGAGTTCCTCAAGGCGAAGCGTTGATTTCAGCATGGCAGGATATCAGTCTCCCGGGCGCGCAGATTTCAACGCCATGTCGACCTCGTCGAGGTGCTCGCTGCGGTGCAGGGAACGCACCACATCGCGTCTGCGGTTGTCGTACATCTGCTCCAGCAGCGATTCAGGGAAGGCTTCCAACTGCTTATCACAGGTGTCTGCGGTCTCGAGGGCGATACGCGCGGCCTGGCGCGGCGGTATGGCCGCCCAAAGGGGCAGCGACAGGTCGTTGACGAAAATGTCGATCGGCGGGACGTAGACCTTGCCCGCTTTCTTTGTCATCTCCATGACATACATGACGCGCCGATCCCAGAACGCGAGATGGGCGAGGCAGATCGAAACCGTCCACAACGCCCCGATCGGGTGAAGGAGCTGCTCGTCGGTAAGCCCTTTCACCAGGCGGCGGAGGCGTTCGGTGGCCGCGCGATTGAGTTGCACGAAGCCTTTATCGAGGGGCATATTCTCCGACTCCTTCCTCTCGTACCCGGAAATTGGCTCCCGGCGTACGCTCCGGACAGCAACGTTCACTTGGGGACCGCAGGAGTCGGTCTGCATCAGCCTCAGTGTACCGAAGCGCTGGATGAGGCTCTCCCAGTATACCCTCCAGATCAGCACCACGATCGTGGCGCGAACATACATAGAGACGAAGAAGGCTCTGATGGGCTGTTGAGGCAATTTGCGACAGGCCGCCCCCAATACGAAAACCACGTCCGCGGTGGCCGCCGATCTCGGTTCTCAGCTTCGAACGCTCGTCCGGCATCTCAATCGGATGCCTGTCCTTCGGGCCGTCTTGTGAGTTCGGTGGTTTGATTCGGTTCGGCCCGCGGCTCAGGCAGCTTTGCGCCCGAGTTCCGCCTCGGAGGCCGGCTTACCAAGATTCAGGGTGAAAGTCAGCGGGCTCCCGAAGAAGCCGCGCTCGCGGAATCCGATCGGGGTAGCCAGTCGCAGGATGGTTCTGCGGCTCTGATAGTGCGGATCGAGCATGATTTCCGTGACCGAGAGCATGCCGCCCGGCTTGAGTGCATCGAAGATCTCTTGCAGCGCGGCCTCGCGATCCGGGATCTCGCCGAGCACGGTCACGAGCAGCGCCCGATCATAGGATCCGCGTTCCAGGGTTCCGGCCCCGAGTTCCGCCTGCACGAAATCCACGTTAGTGACGTGGGTGATTTGGGCCCGATCCTGGGCCCGCCGCAGCATCCCCTGCTGAATATCCAGCGCAGTGACGCGGCCCAGTGGCACCACCTGGCGCGCAATGGGGATCGTCAGGCGACCGGGCCCGCAACCCGCATCCAGCACCCGCATGCCTGGGCGCAGATCCAGTCGCGTGAGTGTGCTGGCCACCCGCCGGTCCTCGCCGAAAGGGCTTTCGAGCACCCACGCGAGCCAGCTCGGGCACGGGATGGCATGCCGTCGCGTGGCCAGGCCCCAGCCGATGAATATCAGCATGCCCAAGCCGAGCAGCCCAAGGCAAACGTATGCGGGGATCGCTAGGTCAGGGCGTATCACAACTGCAGGCCTGCAGGGCGGCGGTTTTGCTGCGGGCGCCGCCGGTCAGGACAATTATAATTTCGGTTCGGGATAAGCACGTTGATGAGACTCCTGAAGCTGACCACACAGGTCATTTTCTATCTTGTGATCCTTACGCTACTGGTGAGCAGCAGCGTCTCGGCGAACATCTCGCACGACGAGAATCAGTTCATCGCGCCGGGGCAGCTGCTGGCCTATCACGGGCTCGTGCCCTATGTCGACTACCCGTACACGCATATGCCCTACGGCACGATCTTCTATGCCATCAGCGCGTGGGTGTCCGAGTTCGACTTGCTAGCCGGGCGATTGATGAGTTCGATGGCGTGGCTCGGCTGCATCGCGCTGATGGTGGTGATCTCCAGAGCCCTGGGCGCAGGCCACGACACCGCGTCCAGCGGTGCGGTGTCGTGGAAGCGGCTGTTGTGGGAGTTCGTTCTGGTCTACGTCTTCATCCAGCACGGGCCGGTACTGTTCGTGCTGCGGACAGCGCTCAATCACTCGCTGGCAACGCTCTTCAGCCTGTTGGCTGTGTGGTTCTACGTGCGCGGCGTGCGGCAGCAGGCACTGCCAAATCGGGCCGCATTCCTAAGCGGCGCATGCATCGCTGCGGCCGGACTGGTGCGCTTCAACTATGCGAGCCTGGCGATGGTGCTGCTCGTCTGCTGGCTGATCCACGCGTCGCGGCTTGGGCGCGCTGAGCGCTGGCCGTTGATGCTGCGCTTTACTGGGGGCGCCGTGACGGCCGGCCTGCCGACAGTGGTGCTGGCGGTACTGGCACCCCGCGAGTTCTACTATGGAAACCTGGTCTACATCCGCCTCAACACCATCTATTATCAGGAACTGCTGCGCACGTCTGGAATGGGCCTTGCCTCGAAGCTCGAGGCCTTTGTCGCCAACATTCTCGTGCAGCCGCTGGACATGCTTCTGTACGCAGTGCTCGTTTTCACGGGCGTGGAATGCATCGTGCAGCTGGTGAGAGGCAGATCGACCCTGGACATCGCTCGCCTGGGGATCGCCGGGATCGCGGCCGCTCTTTGGCTGAGCGCATTTGCCCCCACTCCGGCCCTGCTGCACTACTTTGCAGCGCCGATCCCTTTCCTATTCATTCTGCTTGCGGCGTTCGAGGTCAGGACTTCCCGCTTTGACGGCCCGGCACACGTGCTCGGCGTCCTGGTGGTGCTCGTGGCTGCTGTATCGACCATCACGCTCAAGAATCCATTGGATGCGCTGGCGGTGTTGTCGGATCCATCTCAGTGGCCCCCTGTTCAACTGCATGAACTCGCCGTGAGCGTGAACAAGCACATCGCGGTTGGGAAGGTCTTGACGCTGCAGCCCATGGTGCCGCTGGAAGCCGGCCTGGACGTATATCCATTCACCGCCACCGGTCCATTCTCCTGGCGCACGTCGCTGCTGCTCACACCGCAGCGGCGGCTTGAATACGACGTCACGTCGCCGGAAGAACTGCCTGGGCTCCTGGCGCATTCGCCGCCAGACGCAATCCTGGTAGGCTTCGAGGCGCCAAACGCGGGATTTGGATTCCAGGACCTCGGCGGCCTGGAGACTCCGTTGACTCAATATGCACTGGGAAACGGTTACAGACCGGTGGCGCTGTCCACGCCGTTCTGGCCGCGGGGTCTGACGCTTTGGATCAGACCATGATGCGACTCAAGAAGGCGGCGCTGACCCACTCATTTTGGGCGGGATTGATGCGCGCCCAGCCATCCCTGGCCTCGTAGACACGCACCATTGTATTGACCCTGAGGGCGCGCAGCACGCGGCCGGCGATCGCGTCGCGAACATTGAGGCCGCGGCTGGGGACAACGCGAGCCTGGAAGAGTTCCGTGCCAGCCGAAGGCGGTGCGGCCTCCGCTGCGAGATCCAGCGTGGTTTCCACGTTGACGGGGTTGCCAAGGAAGATCCACTGGTCGGCGCTCTGCGTTATAGCCCCCCACTTGGTCTCGGTTACCGCCCAGATCGGGGCGAGCTCCGCCCGGGCGAGGCCACCGACCTTGGCCCCGACCGGCGACGAGCGTATCCACATGCCGCCGCCGGCTCTGACCTTCGCCCAGCCCAGGGGCTGCGGGGGAACCGTGCGCCCGCCGTTCTTCCATTGATAGTTCGAAAATGCCTGCCAAAGATCGGGTGTGGTTTGCGTATCATCGGCGGCCCACATGATCACCCCGTTTATGAAGGGATCGCTGTCGGCCGCGGCAAGGAACTGCATGACGTGATCAGGGGTCGGGCGCATGCCGCGGAAGATGTGCATGTCTCCAGCAACCACCGGCATGGGCACCTCAGGCGCGTTCGGCACTTCGCCGTAGGTCTGCTGACTTTCAATCAACTTCTCGACGGGATCGGCGCCATGACCATACACCTGCGGGCAGACGAAGTCCACCGCTTTCATGAAGTCGAGCCACGGGAATTGTGGATGCAGGCGCACGTTCCAGAAGCTGTTCAGACCGAGCGGCAAGCCGGCGATGGCCGGGCGGAGTTCGTTCAGGAACATGCGGGCGCCGCCGAAATTGCCCTCAACCTCGGTCTCGACATCCATCAAGTAGAAATCTGGGGCGTAGCGATGACAGGCATCGGCGATGACGTGGGCTTCCTGCAGGGGCGCGCGGTTGAGATAGGAATAGCCCCAGGCACCGACCTGGATTCCATGAGTGCGAAGGGTCTGCATGAGCGGTTCGAGGCCGCCCAGGATTTTGAAGCCGTCGCAGATCTTGATGGCGACCGTCTGCACGCCGGCTAGTTTGAGGCGGGCTGCGATGGCCTCCGGATCGCCGCGCTCAATCGTACCCGGCTGCCAGACATAGACACCCTTGCCGATCTTCAAGTCTGCCATGGCACATGGTCTCCCGCACCAGAATAGCACAGCCCACTGCCGGGTCAACCATGTTTGTAGCCCCCGGATGGGCATTTTTCGCATGGACATTTCCCGCCAGGTGGGCGGCCACGCCTGCCCGAGCCGGGATGATATACTCTTGCGGCCATGGCAGTCCGGGCACTAATCTTCGATTTCGACGGCTTGATCCTTGATACCGAGACCCCTGAGGTGGCGGTATGGAGTGCCATCTACGCAGAGCACGGTCAGCCGTACCCGATGGAGGATTGGTCACAGATCATCGGGGGCTGGGGCAAATCCCATTTCGATCCCGCGGCGACGCTGCAAGAGAAGGTCCCGACCACCCTGGAGCTCGGAGCCCTGCGCAGCCGGCACCGGGAGGAAAGCGACGCGCTGATCTTGCGCTCCCCGGTGATGGAGGGCGTGACCGAGGTGCTGGCCGCGGCAAAGCGGATGGGCCTGCGCTGTGCGATCGCGTCCAGTTCGGAGCGCGCCTGGGTGGAGCCGCACCTGAGGCGGCTGGGCCTACTGGCACACTTCGAGAAGATCATCACGGGAGATGAAGTTCCGAAGGGGCGGACAAAACCGCATCCGGACGTTTACCTCAAGGCCCTGGCGGAGCTCCGGCTGGGCCCCCGAGAGATCCTGGTCTTCGAGGACTCGCCCAACGGGATCCAGGCCGCGCATGCCGCCGGTCTGCGGGTGCTTGGAGTTCCTAATCCCGTGACGGCGTCGCTGCGCATGGATGCGGATCTCGTCTTGGGATCGCTGGCAGAGCTGCCGCTGGAGGAGATCCTAAGGCGCATGGACGGCCCGGCGGCGGGCCCTGGCATGCCGCGAGCCATCCCGGACGCGGCAGCCTGATCAATCCCCCACGGCTCGTGAACAAGCCTGGAATGTGCAGATGCTGACGATGCGGGGCTTCCGCGGCACAATCGCCACGGCGCTGGTGGTGCTGACTGCTGGGGCGTGCGGCTCCCCCGGGACACCGACGCTGCCGGCGGCAGCGCGCACGGCTCTGACGGCCACACCGCCCGTCGCCACGACTGCAACGCTGATCGAATCGGCCCCCATTCCAATCTTCGCGACAGCCTCACAAGTGGCCGCGCAGCCGACTCCGGTCTTCACGGTGGCGGTGATCGTGGACATGCGGTCGGAGCCGGTGAGGCGCGAGCAGGCACAGGGCGTCATCGGCGAAGCCAGCGGATTCCTCTCATCGCTGACGTCCATAGACCTGCTGATGACCGACTTCGTGGAGGACGGCGGCGGAGGTTCAACCAACGACATGGCGAGCCGCTACATCAACGCCCACCCGGGCGCATTGCCAAACGGGATCGTGGTCTTCTCATTCGGCGACGATGGGCAGGCCAAGGCATACGGTGGCTACAACTACGCGCTTGCCGGGCCGGCAGGCTACAAGAACGCCTTTGTCTCGCCGGTGACAGGCGATGGCCAGATCTACGTGGCCGTGGTCCACTTCAGTCACAAGTACGCCCCCTGCGGATACGGGGGCTCCGATACTTTGCAGAGCACAGTCTCCCTCGACGGCGAGTGCCGTAACCAGCCCGGGACGGCCTGCGTCCAGCACAACGGCTACTCCATGTGCTCGGATTCGGCAGGACACCTGTACGCCTCCAGGCCCACGTACTTCATATCCAGCACCATCATCCATGAACTGATGCATCCGTTCTCGCCGGGCGGAGACAAGGACCATTACAGCACGCCCGAGTGCAATACGCGCATGGGCTATCCCGCGCAGTTCCATGACCTACAGGAGGCCCAATATCATAACGACCTGTGCCCGTACGTGTTTGACGAGTTCTACAGGTCGTATCAGCCGTGAGGGCTGAGGCCCCCGAAAGCAGGGCAGTCGCTGAGGGTGAGGGCGGCGGCAGGAGCAGGCCGCATCAGCCGGCCGGCGAGCGTTCGAAGATGACGTTCTCGTAGCCCAGGGCCGCGAAGAACTTGGCCAGGTAGGTTTCGGCGTTCTGCCGGGCCAATTCCAGGATGCCGTCCTCCTCGGCTGCCTTGCGGATCTCTGCCTCCGCGGCCTGCCGGGCGGTGGTCTCAAGGTTCTGGTCGCCCCTGGTCAGTGAGCCAGTCTCGCGGTCATAGACATAGGACTTGTCGTTATCGAGGGTCGCGATAAAGACCTCGGACGGCGGCAATTTCACGTACAGCACGCCGTTCTCCAGGCGCAGATCCCCCGGGTTGAGCTTTGCCATGTCGATGCCGGCGATCACTGTGCCGTGGGCCACGAAAAGCAGCTTGTCCCCAAACAGGAAACCGAAGGTTCCCTGGCCGATCTCGGCAGTGATGACCTTCTCAACGCTGTACTGGATGGTCTCCAGTCGCGCCAGCGAACGCACCTCGGTGATGTAGGTTACGGGGTCGGGGATCACCGTGGGCGTGGGGTGCAGCAGTTCCGCCACCTGGGTCTGCAAACCGCTGTTCGCCTGTTGGAACGGCGCCATGGCCTGCTGCGTGGATCGCTGGAGGCTCTGCACGACATAGTAAGCCGCTCCGGCGATTACAATTAGGATGAGTATGGACAGCAGAGTCGAAATCAGGTTCGAAGCACGATCTTCCTTCATGCACCGCCTCCGCGCTCGGAATACCGGGGCGCCACGCGCCTGCGCACATCCATTATAACGAGGCTGCCTCGATTAACACCTTTCTTGGCGCTCCGGGGGGAGGGACAAAAGTACTGCTGCCATTGATGCTGGCTGGGCTTGTCGGCTGCAGCATGCCGGTGCGGGTGAGCCTGTTCACCGAGGCAACCACGACGCCCAGCGCGCCGGCCGCGGAAACGGCTGTTCCGGAAGCGCCCACGGCACCACTGGGAACAGAACAGAACCCGCTGGTCGTGGCACTCCCGCCGTCGACTCGACCTCAGGGCGAGGTTCTCAGCGCCGGGGACGTGCTGACCTCCCTGCTTAAGAAGAACACCGGGTACGAGTTCGTCTCAGTCATACCCCCGAGCGAGATCGAACTGGTCAAGGGTTTCGGGAGCGGAAACGCGCACGTGGCCTCGCTTTCGCCGTTCGGGTATCTCCTGGCCAGCGATGAAGGGCATGCGGAAGCAGCGTTTGCCCGGGAGCAGGATGGCAAGATCTTTTATGGCGCCGAGTTCATTGCGCCCGGCGAACCCAATTATCTTTCGTACTACGATCCGGTACAGCAGGCGAATATCGCCCCCTCTTCGGCAGCGCTGGCACAGTTCGCCCACAAGAAGCCGTGCTGGACCGATCCATTTTCGCCTTCGGGGTATGTGGTACCCATCGGAATGCTCAGGCAAGCGGGAGTGGCAACGCGCGAGCCGGCCTTTCTTGCCGGGCATCCGGCCGTTGTGCGCGCGCTGTATGCCGGCGGCATCTGCGACTTCGGTGGGACCTATGCCGGGGCGATTGCATACCCGGGCCTCGAGGACGAGCTGCCCGAGGTGACGGAGCGGATCGTAGTGATCTGGCGCATTCCGGCCATCATCCCCTATGAGACGCTGGTGTTCAGCCGCCGGCTGCCGGTGGAAATGCGACGCTTGCTTACGCGCACATTGGTTGACCTTATGGCAACCCCCGAGGGCAAGGCGGCGATACAGACGCTGTACGGCTTCAACGCCATGCAGATCGTGAACGACGGGCAGTATGCGGATTTCCGTGCGGCCGTCGAGGCCGCCGGACTCGAACTGCCCACATTGATACGGTGAAGCCTCGGCGTCGCCGCGCATCCTGAGGCAGCGGCCGCTCGCTGGCCCTGGCTGTGACGTCGTTCGCGCTGATCGGCAAGCTGTTCTCTGAGTCGATCGAGAATATCGATGCAGGGCCGATCCAGGCCATAACAGCAGCCGGCGCCAACAGAGTGCAGATGATCAGTTTCGCGATCCTGCCGCAGATCGTCCCGCCGTTCGTTTCTTATCTGCTGTACCGCTGGGATATCAATGTACGCATGGCGACAATCATCGGCTTTGCCGGAGGCGGCGGCATCGGTCTGACGCTGACCACGTACTTCGGCTCGCTGCAGGACCACAAAGCCGGTACAGTGGTGGCGTTGACCGTGATCGTGGTGGCGCTGATGGACTTCGCCAGCGCCAAGCTGCATCAAAACCTGGTGTAGGTCCGCACGTCGAGGGGGATTGCTTCGTCGGGGAGAAAACCCTGCTCGCAACGGCGGAGGCGGCGGTGGGGATTGTCACTCCCCGCGGCGCGGGGCCCTCGCCCCTGGCGGGGTCTGCGATCTGGTCGCCTGGCCTAGCGCAGGGCGGCGGTGAGGTTGATATAATCGGCCGAATGCTCAAACAGCTCTGGAAGTTCCTGCGTGCTCTGCTCCTGGCCGCGGCCGCCCTCGGGCTGCTGGCATTGATCGTGCCGCGGCTGATCATCACGATCTACAGCATGTCCCGCATCTACAACGTTGAGAACGCGCCGGCCGAGCGGGCAGCGATCGTATTTGGCGCGGGCCTGACCCGCAGCGGCGCGCCAACCCGGGTGCTGCGTGATCGGGTACAGACGGCGGCGCAACTCTACCTGGCCGGAAAGGTGGAGAAACTGCTGATGAGCGGCGATAACAGCATCCAGGAATACAACGAGCCGGAGGCCATGCGCCAGTATGCCATGAGCCTGGGTGTACCCTCGGAGGCGATCGTGCTTGATTATGCGGGTCGGCGCACGTACGACTCGTGCTATCGCGCCAAAGCCATCTTCGGTCTGGATTCGGCCCTGCTGGTCACGCAGGGTTTTCACCTGCCGCGCGCTTTGTTCCTGTGCCATGCCCTTGGCTTGAAGGCCGCGGGAGTGGAGGCTGCCAACTGGCGGTTTTGGCCGGTGACAACATTCGTTTGGGGCATTCGCGAGCAGCTGGCCACACTGGGCGCCGTGATGGATGTATATCTTGGGCGACCACTTCCGGTGCTGGGTGAACCAGAGCCGATGTTTCCCAGGAAATCCTGAGGCCGCGCCGAAATGAGTCCGATGACCCACGACGAAGCACTTGCCCTGGTGCGTGAGTACGTGAAGAATGAAGGCCTGGTGCGCCACATGCTCTCGGTGGAGGCGTGCATGTGCCTGTACGCTGAGAACTTCGGTGAGGACGTCGAGACCTGGGGTCAACTGGGATTGATCCACGATTTTGACTGGGAGATCCATCCTACGCTGGATGAGCATCCGGTCAAGGGGGCCTCGATCCTGCGCGAGCGCGGCGTGCCTGACGAGCTGATCCAGGACATCCTGAGCCACGGGGTTGATACGGGCGTACCGCGCGACACCCGGCGGCGCAAGGCGCTGTACGCATGCGATGAGATCACCGGTCTGGTGACGGCCGTCGCCCTGGTGCGTCCATCGCGCTCGCTGCTCGATCTGGAGCCGTCATCAGTGAAGAAGAAGTGGAAGGACAAGGCCTTTGCCGCTGGGACGGACCGGCATGAGATGGAAGCGGCGGCACAGGATTTTGGCGTGGAGTTGTGGGAACACGTGGGGAATGTGATCACCGCCATGCGGCGCATTGCGCCGGAGCTGGGGCTGGTGGGCAGCAGCGCGCAGTGATGGGATAGGCACAGCCCTGCCGCGACGCAGCAGCCGCCTGACAATCTGCATGCGATACGTGATCCATCCATGCCAGAAGCAGGCTCGCTCGCCAATTCCAAAGTAGAGACACAACCACCAAACCAACGGCGGCGTGACATTTTGCAACATGAAGCGGATGAATCCGACTTGCTTTCAGGCAGAAAAGACGTGCTGCGGCCAACCAGTTGGGTGCTGGTTGAGACCAGCAGCCACCGAGGTGAACGTCTTGTAGGCTTCAGCCTGCCCGAGCATTGAATCGCGCCAGGCTGCAGGGGTCCATGGCAAACGATGCGCCCGCGGTCGCCGCGAGACACTCCGCCACAATCTGCCCGCGCTCACGTACATCGCCTCAAGCCCGCTCATTCATCTCCGCCAATTTCCGCTTCAAATCGGCGATGTTCTTCGCCTTCCCGGCATCCCGCCGTGCGCGCGCGGATGCGGTGAAGTAGGTGTGCGCTTGCACGAACTTTAGTTGTCCCCGATACCACTCCAGATCGGTGGATTCCTGGCCGAAGAAAGCCAGCTCGCGGCGCAAGTCCACAGTGCGCGGCATGAAATCATCGCGCCCCAGAACATCCAGGTCGGCATCGGCCAGGATCTGTTCCAGAATGGTCGCCGGCGACTGCGGAAGGACCGTAGCCCCGATGATGCCCCTGATGATCCGGACCTGTTCTTCAGAGTAGCCAAGGCCAGGCAGGACTTCTGAAGCCAGGCGCGCGCTGACCGCCTCGTGGCCGACCCGCGCCTCAATGAAACCGAGATCGTGAAACCAGGCCGCGGTGAGCAGCAAATGAAGGGATTCCCCTTCAAGGCGCTGCGCTTCTGCCAGCGCCTGTGCGGCCGGGAGGACGTCTGCAAGCGTGTGCTCCATCCCGTGGTAGAAGAGGCCGGGAGGTAGATCCCGCTCCAAGCGAACCAGGGCGTACTCTCTTGCCTGCTGCACGTTATCTGCGTTCAATGTAGTCCTTCTCCCTGGAACCACCCGATTTTTCCAGGGCGGCAACGGTACGGATCACATGCGTGGTTCTTTCCGCCAGCAGCTGAACGATCAGGGCATGGAAGTAGGAGGCGCCCTCCGCAGATCTCTTTTCCATTCTGGCCAGGTTCCTGGCGGAAAGCAGATATGCCGTGCTGGGTTCATCGGCTAGGGCCGCTGCGGTGCGCCTCTGTCCGAGATGGAAACCGATCTCCCCAATGACGCGGCCGGATTTCATTGTTTCGAGTCTCACGGGCGGCTTGGCAGGGAATTCCAATTGCGCGGTCACCTGTCCGCCTTCAACAAAGTAGATATTATCAGGTGCGTCTTCCTGGCGCATCAGATAGTCCCCGGCTGCCACGACTTTCTTTTCGAGGAAGTTGAACAGACCATTCAAGTGGGCTTCGTCGGGCAGCAGTTGATGGAACATGTCCTTGAGAGGCAGGATCGATTCCTGCTTCGCCCCCGAAGCCTGCGGCAGCCGACTCTGAATTGGTGTGCCGGGCATTCTACACTACAAAGCACATAGTTTTGGATGCATTTCTCCAATTACTGGGGGTCCTCGTCCGAATTTGTGAAATCTCGAATCAAGGCCCTGAGCAAGTCCTCCCAGAGCAAGGGAAAGGGCTGTGAAGGAATGAGGGCTGCCCGGAGGGCCGAGGTGCCGTAACGGTGCAGCCGACGTAGCAGGGCGAGGAGTGCAAGGCCGAAGATGTGAAGCGGATGGACGATGGCCCCGTGCCACCAGCACGAGGCCGGGCCGACGCCATAGTACAGGCGCAGCCACCACGTAGAGGGCAATGCCGAGGTTGACGTGATGAAGCGCAGCGGGCCAACCTGCGGTCGACGGTGGAATGACCGCTGAGGTCACCCCATTGGATACTGATTGAGGCCGGACGGCGTGGGCAGCGTGTCAACCGGAATGATCTCCACGAGGGAGTCGGGCATGGGCGTCAGGCTGCAGAAGACTTTAAGGCGCTGCAGGAGGTCACGGTCCCAAAGGTTCGATCCAGATCCCTGGCATTCAGATTGGTCGTTTCAGTGAGCACGCTGCGGGACTCCCCGACCACGGTCTCCGTCAACTGCGCGGCCAGGTAGTCATTTGTCAGCGTGGCGCGCGAAATGATGCAGGACGCGATGCCAATGATGGCCAGGCTGGCCAGGATCGCATTGCTGATGATCAGTTTTGTTCGAAACGAGATATTGGAGAACAGATGTCGTCCCGGTGAGGCCGATCCGGCACTCGTTGGCTGCTCCCGGAGTCGCTGCGCGGATCCCAGTTTTCTTGCCATTCCATCCTCATACAGGTTTTGGAGAGACTACTTTCGATCCACGCTGCTCAACAGAAGGCCGGCCACGGGCGACCTGGAATTGGCGTGACCGCCATTCAAATTCAAACAAGAATACCGAGTCGGGTGTATTTATCCGAGCTGCGCGGTTGGTGTGCGCGGTTTGTGAGACTTTTCATCAGGGCCGCCACCAATCCCCAATGACCGAGACCAGCATGCTTGAAGGCCCCGAAAGGCCGGGGCGGAATAGGTGCTGCGAGACGTACCGGTGAGAAGCTGCGGTCCCGCCGTTACACCGGGTGTCACTGCGGGACCGCATCGCCGTCGCGGTGCCTCAGCGGCCTCCCGCAGCAAAGCGCTCCAGGCGAAAGTGCTCGAGAGCGAATGTTCCCCCCGCGGTCCCGGCGATACATTCCGCCACGATCTGCCCGCCGGCCGGGGCATGCATTACACCCTCGCCCCCCCAGCCGCAATCATTGATGAATCCGCTCACGTGCTCCACAGGTCCGATGATGGGATGGCGATCGCCGGTGAGAGGGCGAATGCCGGTCCAGCCGCGGATGATCTTCGCCTGTTCAAAGATGGGCACCCGGTGCATGGCGAACTCGACCACCTGCGGCAGGTAGTCCCAATTGGGAGACAGCGAGACCTGATGCGACTGTTCCTTGCCCATGCCCATCAGGACTCCGGGGCCCTCTTTGCGGTAGTACCACTCCATCTCGGAGTCCATCACCATCGGCGTGTCGAGGGGAATCCGGGGAAACTCGTCTGTGATGTAGATGCTTCTTCGCCGGTTGTCGATCGGAAGCTTGATTCCCAGCCAGCCGGCAACCTCCCCGGCCTCGGCGCCTGCGGCATTCACCACCATGGCGGTCTGGATGTTCCCCGTGTTTGTTTCCACGCCAACGATCGAGCCTCCGCTGGTCTGGAGGCCGGTGGCGACGGTGCCCTGATCGATCGTCACGCCCAAGTTCCTGGCACCTGCGGCGTACCCCTGCATGATCGCATGCGCATCGATGACCCCGTCATCGGGGCCAAAGACACCCAGAGCCACGTCCTCCACGTTGACCACCGGAACAAGCGCGCTGATTTCCGCCGGGGACAAGAGGATTGTACGCACGCCCATCTTTCGCCTGAGTTCGAGGCGCTCGAGCGCTTGTTCGCGCATGTTTTCGGGAACCAGACTGAGATAGCCGATCTTCTTGAATCCTGGATCCACGCCGAGTTCATCCCGAAATGCCTGATAGCGCTCGTAGGAGAACTGCGACAATCTGATCTTGTCCTCGGTGTCCTCTTGCAGCAGCAGCATGGAGGCTGATCTGCCGGATGAGCCCGCCCCGATGAACTCCTTCTCGATCACGCGAAGATTCCTGACCCCCAACTTCGCCGCATGATAGGCCGCGCTCAGGCCCTGTATTCCCGCGCCGATGATCACGACATCAGCTGTGTCGGTCATGAAGACGCCTCCTGCTGGCTGCCGCGCTCGCCGGGGCGTGTGCGCGGATCAAACCACAAGCGCGACGGCAGCCGCGGGGAAGGTGCGCAGAGTCGGTTCATCTCACGCCAAGGGGGAGCACACAGCGGTCCGCATTCGGCGCACTACGACCCCCGGTTCTTGAGCCAGGCCAGCAGTTTCTCGCGCGGCCAGCAATTGATCACATCTTTCGGCTCCAGCCAGGCGCGGCGGGCGGTGGCCACGCCGTAGAACAGCACGTCGAAGTCGGCTTCGGAGTGCGCGTCGGTGTTGATGCTAATGGGGATGCCCAATTCCTTTGCGCGCCGCGCGTGCACGTCGTCCAGATCAAGTCGCGCCCAGTGCGCGTTGATCTCCAATGCCACGCCGGTTTGCGCGGCGGCTTTGAGGAGGGCCTCCATATCCACGTCGGCGCCCTCGCGGTCGGGGATGAGGCGGCCGGTCGGGTGCCCGATGATGTCCACGTGCGGGTTGCGGACGGCGTTGAGCAAACGCAGCATGATCTTCTCTCGCGGCTGGCGCAGCGAGGTGTGCAGCGAGGCCAGCACCAGATCCAGGCTTGCCAGGAAGTCATCGGGATAGTCGAGGCTGCCATCGGCCTTGATCTCCACCTCGGTGGCGTGCAGCACCAGAATGCTGTCCCCCAGTTCCTTCCGGATCTTCTTGATCTCGGCTGCCTGCTTCTTGTGATCGGCGATGCTCAAGCCGCCGGTGACGCCCAGGCTGACCGAGTGATCCGTGAAAGCGATGACCTGGATGCCGCGCCTGGCCGCGGCTCGGGCCATTTCGAGCATCGACAGCTTGCCGTCACTGTAGTCGGAATGCACCTGCAAGTCGGCGTGGATGTCTTTGACTTCAATCAGTTTCGGGAGGCTACCGGCCTTGGCAGCCTGCACCTCGCCGCGGTCCTCGCGCAGTTCGGGTGCGATCCATGGCAGGTCCAGCGCCTTGTAGACCTTCTCTTCCGTGTCGCAAAGTATTTCCGCGCCGCCCTTCACTTTCGTCAGCGCATGCTCGGAGAGAGAAAGCCCCTTGTCGAGCGCCAGCTGGCGCAATTGCACGTTGTGATCCTTGGAGCCGGTGGCATACTGCAGCGCAGTGCCGAACTTTTCGGGAGGATGCACCCAGACCTGCGCGCGGACGCCATCACCGAACTCGATGCTGGACTTGGTTTCACCCTTTCCAAGCACCCGCAGGACGCCGGGCAGTTTGGTGAAGGCCTCCATCACCGGCGCCGAGTCTTTTGCCGCCACGAGAATGTCGATATCCCCGATAGTAGAACGCATGCGCCGGAGACTCCCCGCGGCCTCGGTGTTCACAACACCCTTGACAAGCTTCAATTGAGCAATGATCTTCTGCGCCAAAGGCCAGGCAACGCCAAGGGGGATGCGCCCGGAGCGACGCGCAAGCGACTCGATGCCAGCCAGGATGGCCTCCTCGGATTTGGCACCCATGCCGGGCAGGTCGCGCAGCTTGCCCGCACGCGCCGCTTTCTCCAGCTGGGGCAGCGTGGTGATCTTGAGCGCCTTCCAGATCATGCTGATCTTCTTCGGCCCTAGGCTCGGGACTTTGAGCCACTCGGCCAGGCTGGCGGGCACTTCCTTCTTGAGTTTCTCGAGGAATTGGAGCTTGCCCGTGCGCATCAGTTCATCGATCTTCTCCGCGATGGCCTTGCCAACCCCCGGGATCTCCTGCAGCTTGCCCTCTTTCCAGTATTCGGAGGCCTCGCGACTGAGGCTGGCGAGGTTCTCGGCGGCCTTGCGGTAGGCGAGGGTCTTGTAGATGACCTCGCCCTTGATCTCCGAGAGGTTGGCGATGAGGGTGAACGTATCGGCCAGCTGGCGGTTGTTCAGCATGGGACACCTCTTAGCGGTCAGGCGCTGCGTTCGCTATCATACCATTCCGGTCTGAATTTCATTCTTGAGGGCATTCCGATGGGCTGGCGAACCGCGGGTACTTGAATCTGCGTACCGGATAGCTATAATGATTGTGGAAGCCGTTCGTTACCGCCGTCACCAGGACGGAAGGGAGCAATTCGAGATGATCGGAATCTGGCAAGCCTTTTCGGGAACGTACCTCGTGGTCATGGGCGTTGCGATGCTGGCTGGGTTCGGAATCCCGCTGCTGGTCGCACCCCTGAAATGGGCGCGGCTCTTGCGCTGGGAAATCCCAGCCTCCACCCAGTTAGCGACGTTTCTGGGCCGCTCCCTGGGCGTATTCCTGTGTGTCATCGCCGCCTACGCCATCAAGGCGGCCCTGATGCCGGCCGCGCAGCTGTTCTTGTTCGAGCTGATGCTCTGGCTGCTGGCGGCAATGCTGGCGCTGCACGTCTATGGAGCGCTCCGCAAGGCACAACCGATCACAGAGACAATCGAGATAGCCCTGTGGATCGTGCTCATTCTGGCAACGCTGGCATTCTGGCCATCGGTATGAGGGGCGCTGGTCAGGCCGTTGCCAGCTCAACAGTCCGCGCGCGTCGCGCAACAGAAAGCGAGGGCACATGATCCGCATTAGAGTCCATGCCGGGAAAAACGCAGAGACACGAATCCATGAGCTGTGCACTGCCCTGCGCCATGCGCGCATATGGAGCATCACTGATCGCCGTTGCACCAAGCATCTGCATCTGATCCACTCGTCCGGGACCGTCAAGGGCAGCGTCCGGCGGGTAAGATCCGTTGAACCGGAAGTCCTGACATTCGATTGCACAGCGAAAGACGAGGCGCAGGAGGCCATCACGGTCGGCCGCTTCATAAACCTCGTACTGCGCGACTTGGAGGCGGTCTCAGACATCAGCATTCACCGGCGGTGAGGGCGAACAATCGGAGGGGCTGCGCAGCGCGCGCTGCAGGGGGATCCACGCCAGTTCAACTGGATCATACGGTCGGGGTTGTATCCGTTGCGCGCCTCGCTGGTGGGGCAGCGGCCCGCGGTCTGAGCTCGCGGGCACGCGCACGTGGACGAAGCGCGCGGTCCATCAGCAGGGATCTTGCGTATGCATGGGAGAAGCAGAAAGTGAGCAAGCAGTGAACAACAGAAAGATCGCAACCATCCTGGCGCATGCCTTTGTCGGCTGGGCGTTGTGCGGGGCAACGATGGGCATCGGCATGGCGGTAACATCGCTGCAGAATGCCGTGGTTGTCCATGCCATTCTGGCTCCCGTTTTCTTTGCGCTCGTGTCGCTGTTCTATTTCCGCAGATTCGGCTACACAGCGCCATTGCAGACCGCCGGCCTCTTCGTCGCGTTTGTGGTCGTCATCGATTTCTTCCTCGTGGGCCTCGTGATCAATCGGAGCCTGGAGATGTTCACCAGCCTGCTCGGCACGTGGATCCCATTTGCGCTGATCTTCGCTTCCACGTACGTGACCGGCATGGTAGTTGCGCGGGCACCCTCCGGAAGGGCAGCGGCTCGCTAGCGCGGCCAGCCATGGGAGATCCGCTGGGGAACGGCCTGGGGATCCGAATAGGCACGGACCATGCCATTGGGGCGATCTTCTGCCTCGGCGCCGCGTGGGAATGCAGTTCAGGGGGTGCAATCGCGAATTCGACCATCAGAATCCTTCAGCTGGCACCAGCCTCCGCACACCAGTCAACGCGCCCAGACCTTGAACCACAGCGACCACGTCAGCCTCCTGAAACGAGCCAACCTCTCAATGGGCGGCACGTGGGCCGCCCGGGGCGCGGGAGCTGGCGCGGCCGGTGTGGAGGTGGCAAGCGGTGGCCATCCATGTCGCCGGCACCTGCGAAGCGGCGGCAACAATGACAATCGTATAATACCCTTATGCCCCCTGCTCCCAGCCTGCCGCAAGTTGCCGCGTTCGTGAGCGGCCTGCTGCTTGTGCTCCTGACGCTGTATTCAGCGCTCTCCACATTCGTGCTGCCGCGCAGCGCCCGCAGTCTCATCACCCGCGTGGTCTTCATACGCTTGCGCGCCGTATTTGATTTCATGCTGCGTTTTGCCAAGACCTACAACCGACGCGATGCCATCATGGCCTACTACGCGCCGGTTGCCTTGATGATGCTGCTGCCCGCCTGGTACGTGCTGATCGCGCTGGGCTACACCGCAATCTACTGGGCCCTGGGTGTTGGGGACTGGAGCACGGCGTTCGAGCTGAGCGGTTCGTCGCTGTTCACGCTCGGCGTGGTTGAGCCGCACGGCCTGGCGCGCAGCACCTGGGTTTTCTCCGAGAGCATGCTTGGGCTGCTGCTGGTCGCCATCCTGATCGCGTACCTGCCGGCGATGTATGCAGCCTTCTCACGGCGCGAGCAGGCGGTCAACCTGCTTGAAGTACGCGCGGGCACCCCGCCATCGGCCGTTGAAATGCTGATGCGCTTCCATCGCATCCACGGGCTCGACAAGCTCGGAGAGTACTGGCGCACCTGGGAGGCCTGGTTTGCCGACATCGAGGAAAGCCATACCACGCTGGCGGCGCTGGTGTTCTTCCGCTCACCTCGCCCCGAAATCTCGTGGATCACGGCTGCCGGCGCGGTCCTGGACGGAGCTGTGCTGGCACTGACAGCTGTGGATGTCCCGTACGAACCTTCTGCGGCCCTGTGCATTCGCGCAGGATTCCTGGCGTTGCGCCGGATTGCCAACTACTTTGAAATCTCCAATCCTCAGGACCCGCATTACCCAGCCGAACCCATCAGCATCAGCCGGGAGGAGTTCGAGGCGGCGTTGGTGCGACTGCAGGCAGCAGGCCTGCCGCTAAGGGCTGACCGCGAACAAGCATGGAGAGATTTCGCGGGTTGGCGCGTCAACTATGACCGTGCCCTCATCCGCCTGTGCATGATCCTCATGGCTCCCGTTGCGTCCTGGTCCAGCGACCGCCTCCCCGCCCGGCGGGCGCCTGCCGGCTAGCGCAGGCAGCCATGGGCGATGCTCTGGCGAACGGCCTCGAGATCGGAATCGGCGCGGTCTATGCCGTCGGGGCGGTGTTCAACACTGTCTGGACACTGGGGCACAGCGACGAATTCTTCGGCAGCTTCGCCGACCGCGCCTGGCTTGCCTTCTCCCGCCGGCTGGTGCAGGCAATTGTGCTTCCGAGGGCGAAGCTCTTCACGTACCTGCTGATCGGCTACCTGACGTTCGCATCGGTCTTCATCCTCAGCCGGGGCGCCCTGGTTGTTCCCGGGCTGATCGGTGGGGCGATCTTCTGCCTGGGCGCCGCGTTGGTATCCAGTCCAGGGGGTGCGATCGCGAATACGATCATCGGAATCCTTCAGCTGGCACTAGCCGCCGCACACTAGTCAACGCGCCGGGACTTTGAACCACAGCGATCACGTCAACCTCCTGAAACGAGCCGAGCTCTCAGTGGGCGGCACGTGGGCCGACCTGGGCGCGGGAACCGGGGCGTTCACGCTCGCCTTGCGCGAACTTGTCGGCGCGCAGGCCGCTATCTACGCAGTGGATAAGGACCGCGCGAGCCTGGATGAGCTGGAACGAGCCTACGCGCGCCGCTTTGCTGACACGACCAGTCTGCACCTTCGGCAGGCGGACTTCTCCTCGGCCCCGGACCTGCCTCCTCTGGACGGAGCCCTGATGGCCAACGCGCTGCACTTCTTCAGGGACAAGGCGCGGATCCTGCGCGGGGTGCACGCCCGGTTGAAGCCCGGGGGCATGCTCCTGCTCGTCGAATACAACGTGGACAAGGGGAATCCGTGGGTGCCGTTCCCGCTTTCCTTCAAGACCTTTGAGTCCCTGGCCGCCCGTACGGGCTTCACGGCGCCGAGGCTCGTGGCAACGCATCCATCCAGCTTCCTGAGGGAGTTCTACTCGGCAGCAACGCAAAAAGCCTGAGCCCGTCGCAAGCGGAATCGCGGGGCAACCGAACGCACCCGAAGATGCTTTTCTTCACTTGACAGCGGACCCCCGTCTGTTCAATACTGCAACGGGACGGTCGTGTGTGTTTCTCGGGGAGGGATAGGATGGACGCGCTATCAGCTCTTTCCACCTGGCTGCGCCGGCAGGGCTGGCTCGTTGTTCTGATCGCGCTGGTACAGCTTGGGCTGCACCTGTGGACCAACGCCCACGACAACATCTTTCGCGATGGGATGTACTACCTGGCCGCGGCGTTCTCCAGGGGGATCTTCGGCGACTCGGTCTTCGCCATCCGGCTGCTGCCAGGGCTGGCCGCGGCGGTCGTCGTCATTCTGACCGCGAACATGGCGGCGATCCTGGGCGGCGGGTGGGCAACACAGGCGCTGGCGGCCGTGGCGGTTGCGCTTGCCCCCGTCTTCATGGGTTCGAGCGGCCTGCTGACCATGGATCCATTTGATCAGCTGTGGTGGACGCTGGCGGCCTGGGTGCTGGTCGGCCTCATCAAGCAGCAGGAGCCTCGCCGCTGGCTGATCTTTGGGGTGGCCGTGGGACTCGGCCTGCTAACAAAGTTGACCATGAGCTTCTTCGTGATGGCATTGTTGGCCGGCCTGCTGCTCAGCGAATCGCGCAAGCTGTTGTTCAACCGCTAGCTCATATTCGGCGGGCTGATCGCCTTCGCCATCGTCTCGCCGTACCTCGTGTGGCAGGCGTTGCACGGGTTCCCGGTCATCGAATACACAGGCAGCTACGCGAGCGGCAAGACCTTTCAGGCCACGCCACTGGACTTCCTGCTCCAGCAGGTGCTGACGCTTAATCCATTCTCGCTGCCACTGTGGCTGGGCGGCCTATACTTCCTATTCTTTGTGCCCGCCGGCAGGCCGTACCGCGCCTTCGGTTGGGCGTACCTGATCCTGTTTGTCTTCTTCATGCTGCAGAAGGCCAAGTTCTACTGGCTTTCGCCGTCGTATCCGGTGCTGTTCGCCGCGGGCGCGTATGGGCTTCAGGTCTGGATCGAGCAGCGGCCCAGGATCGGATGGCTGCGGCCCGCGTATTCCTGGATCCTGTCCATATTGGGAATGCTGCTGGTCCCGTTCTCCATCCCCATCCTGCCGCCGGAAACGTTCATCCTGCTGAACGCGTCCGTGGGCAACGCGGGAGAGGTCAAGCAGGAAATGCTGGTTGCTTCGGAGCTGCCCAAGAATTACGCGGACCGATACGGCTGGCGCGAGATGGTGGCCGCTGTGCGGCAGGCCTACGAAACGCTCGCCCCGGAGGAGCAGGCCGAGGCCTGCATCCTCACGGAGAACTACGGCGAGGCCGGCGCGGTTGACTACTATGGCCCCGAACTCGGGCTGCCCGGAGCCATCACCGGGCACAACAGCTATTTCCTGTGGGGACCGCGCGGATGCGCCGGCGAGGTGATCATCTCGATCGGCCGCCCGCTGCGGGATCTTTCCGGCAGCTTCGAGAGCGTGGAGGCAGGACCGTCCTGGAGCTGCGGGTACTGCATGCCGCACGAGAATGGCGCGCCGATCTTCATTGCGCGAGGACTCAAAGTGCCCATGGAGCAGGCCTGGCCGAGCGTCAAGGCATTTGACTAGAACCGTGTGAACACTCGGCTGGCGCGGGATGGGATGCAATATGCCCTGGGCGTAGGCCCAGGGCATATTTGATTCCCAGACGAGCTCCGCGGAACTCTATTTCACTGTGAGCCACACGCCCAACATCACGACCCCGAGCCCCAGCAAGCGTGTCGGGTCAAGTGGGCGGATGGCGGCGCCCAACAGCCCGAAGTGGTCGAGCAGCGCGCTGATCAGTATCTGCCCTGCGACGATGGTGGTGATGGCAGCCGCCACGCCGAGGCGCGGGATGGTGTAGCTGATGGCGATGATAACGATCAGTCCGAAGACGCCCGCGCCAAGGGCGTACCACGGCACGGTCCGCCATTGGCCCAGCCTGCCGCCGCCATAGATCAGCAGCGGAACCAGTGCCACGATGGCACCACCGATGTGGACGATGAACACGCTCTCGAACATGCCGAGACGCTGGCTCAGCATGCTGGCCAGCGGGCTCTGCAGGCCGACAGCGATGCCGCCCGCGAGGCCGACGAGGAGGATGAGAAGAATGGATTCCATATCAGGCGTGCCGCGCCGACTCTGTCGCTCTTCAGTGCTCGTCGGACACGTGCCGGGCAGCTTCGCCCATGATCTCAAGCTGCCGGATGACGCCATCCTGAACAAGATAGCTGCGCTTGAAGTTCACTTCGTCCACGCCTGCCAGCTAGCTCTCAACCCTCGTAATGGCGTCGAGCATGTGGCGCAGGTGGATGGAATCATCCTTCTTCATACACCACCTGCGTTTCCTTCATGATCTGATCCCGCAGGTAGGGGCTGAGAGCAGCCTCCGTGAGCACGTCAACCCTGCGGTCAAGGGCTTCGGAAAGCTCACGCTCAAAACGGACCAGCGCCAGGAGGCTCGTTCGCTTCGAGAATCGCGCAATGAGATCAACATCGCTATCCGGGCCTGATCCGCCGCGAGCCATCGACCCAAAAACGCCCGCCATCGCGACACCGTTCTTGCGGCAGATCTCGACCAGGCGCTTGACATTGAATGGATAGCTGGCCACGGGAGGATTCTACACGGAAACGCCGGCTGTTCATGGATCGCGTATTCCGGCCGTGCAGCGGAGCATGCCCTGAGATTCTCCGGGACCGGATTCTGCTCGCGGCGTGCGTGTCAAGATTCGTGGAACCCCAGGTCCTTCAAACCCTCCCCTTTACCCCTCTTGGCGCCGAGCAGTTCCTTCCAGAACGCGTCGTCGTAGCGGCGTGAGCGGACGGGCAGCGGCATCGGGACGCCCCAGCCGAGGAGCAGCACTTCTTCCTTGGGTTGCAGCCGCGCCAACATGCCGCGCAGGGCCTCGCGGCCGGCCAGCCCCGAGAGTACGGCGTGGATGTCGTCCTCGTCACCCAGCCAGCCACTGATGCGCGTGCCCAGCTGCGACATGACCTCGTCGTAGATCTGCGAGGGCCGCTGATCGACGACCAACAGCGTGACGTAGTACTTGCGCAGCTCGCGGGCGATGGTTGCGAACGTGGTCTGGGCGGCCATCTCACGGTTGAGCAGCTTGTGGGCCTCTTCGAGCACGATGACCAGCTGCCGCGGTTCGGGGTTCTTCTGGCTGTCCGTGCGGAAATCATTGGTGCGGCGTTCCCAGGCTTCTCGAAGGCGTCGCGTCAGCAGGTTTGAGACCAACAAGTAGTCCAGGTCGTTGTCGAAGCCGGCAAACGAGAGCACGATGTGCTGCCCGGCGGATAGCGATTCGGTGATCTGCTTCACTGTGTCCGCGGCAGGCTTGGGGACGATGTAGGGCTTATGGAACAGCCGCCGCAGCTTGCTATGCAAGCCCTCGGCGGCCATGACATTCACGCCATGTTCGCTGGCCCAGGCGGCGACACTGCCCGGGGCCGGGATCTTCCTGCCATCCTCGGTCGTGCTGACATCCTGCGTCATGGCCTTGAACTGGGTGTACCAATCGCTCCGGAAGGAGTCCCACAGGGCGTCAAGGGTGGTGGGCGTGGTCTCCTTGAGATTCAGCTCGCGAGTCAGGAGCTCGATATCGGCGGTGGAGATATCGCTTTCGGCGATCTCCAGGTTGAAATCGGGCGCCGCGCCGCGTATGGTGGCGCCGCGTCCGAGCCCGACGACGCGCAGGCGCGCGGCGAACTTGGCCTTCAGCCCGGGCACAGGTTTGCCGGAGTCCGAGTCGACGCTGTCGTAGCCGTACTCGTTGTGCATATCAAGCACCAGCACCGAGGCCTTGTTGTGCTGGATCAGCCCGGCCAGCACCAGCCGCGTGAGGAAGGATTTGCCGGTGCCCGTGGCGCCGAACACGCCGGCGGAGCGCTGCACGAGCTGCTCGAGATCCACGCACACCGGGTGCCCTTGCTCGCGGGTGTAGCCGATGATGAAGTTGCCTGGCTCGCCGGGCCTGCCGAAGATCTCGGCGATATCACCCTCGGAGGCCAGGCGCGCGGCGGAGTGATGCGCCGGCACGGTCTTCACCGGAACAGGCCTCGGTGATCGATCAGCATGCGCGCGCTGCCACTCCCCATATTCGGGCGAGGCGGGATCCGGGCCGCGCTCGAGCATCAAAGCCGGAAGTACCTCGAGATTGGTGAAGAGGGTCTGCCCATGAAGAGCCCTGGCCAATACGGGCGAGAGGCGCTTCTCGGATTGCTCGTCCGCGAAGCGCGGGTCGGTGGCGCCCAGCTGCAGGTCGGTCACCAAGCCGTAGAAGAGGGTTCCGCCGCTCTCGATGACGACGAAGGCGCCCTCTTGCACGGTGAGCGGGTCGACCGTCAGGCGGACGCGGAAGGATTCCTTGAGTCCGCCGCCGATGATGTAGCCGATGGATTGCTGATTGACCATTGAGGATTGCTGATTGACGATTGATGATCGCGGATCGGGTTTCATAGGTGTGAGCCAGTTCGGCTGGATGTCCGGCTAATCCCGAAGGAGCCTACGAACATATAAGCTCATTGAACGTCGGGGTTCTTCGGGCGTTTGAGGATGCCGCTGCGCTCGGCGAGCAGGATCACGAAACCCGAGAGCAGGCCGATGCCAACGATGATGTAGAAGATGGTGAAGATCTTGCCCGCATCGGTCCTGGGTTGGAAATCGCCGTAGCCGACGGTCGTCAGGGTGGTCACCGTGAAGTAGAGCGAATCGAGTGGGCGCCAGCCTTCCACGCGGGCGTAGAACCAGGTGCCCAGCGCCAGTATGCCGAGGACCCAGTAGAACATGGCGCGGAATTCGGCGTCCTTGAGGCCGGTCCACAGACTGCGGGAGAAGCGGTAGAGCAGGATGAAGAATGCGGGCATGGGTGAGCTCCCTGGGTTTGAAGATCTAAACACAAAGGACACGAAGTATCACAAAGGGGAAAGAACCTACAGGACAATACGCTTGACACCATCTTTCAGATGCTGCACATTGAAGTTGATCAGGTATCCGAGACGGCAACCAGTCAGCTTCAGGTACGTCAGAAGTTGAGCTTCATACAGGGGCTGCATAGATTCGACCGACTTCAGCTCGACAATCACCAGCTTCTCGACCCACAGGTCAAGACGCAGGCCGGTCTCCACAAGGACCGTCCTGGTAGTGCACGGGCACCGCGACTTGGGTAGCAACGTTCAGTCCGTGCCTTCGCGCCTCATATGCCGTGCATGCCTCATACACAGACTCAAGCAGACCGGGTCCCAGCGCCGTGTGCACCGTATACGCCGCATCGAGGATCTTCTTGCCAACGGCCCCGGTCTCCAGCGGGATGGGTTTGAACCCTGGGAATGAGGCCTTCTTCAAGACCAACCGTCACACCTGCTTTGTGCCCCTTGGTGTCCGTCGTGGTTGAATTCCCTCGTCGAAGCGGATTATAAGGCATGATAGACTCTCGATGGCAAACCCCATGTCGCTCAAAGAATCGTTCCTCCGCTGGACGAAGGAGATGCTCGAGCCTTCGATCAATAAGTTCCCCGAGCGCAGGGAGCGCTTTGTGACCTCTTCGGGTGTGGAGCTGCCGCGCGTGGCGCTGCCCCCGGAAGCCGAGGGTGAGTACGCCGAGAAACTCGGCCTTCCGGGCGAATATCCGTACACGCGCGGCGTGCAGCCGACGATGTACCGCTCGCGGCTGTGGACCATGCGCCAGTACGCCGGCTTTGCCACCGCAGAAGAGTCCAACGAACGCTATCGCTTCCTGTTGAAGCAGGGGCAGACCGGGCTCTCCGTGGCGTTCGATCTGCCCACGCAGATCGGCTATGACGCCGATGACGGCATGGCGCACGGCGAGGTCGGCAAAGTGGGCGTGTCGATCTCATCGCTCGAGGACATGCAGACGCTGTTCAAGGACATTCCGCTGGATCAGGTCTCGACCTCGATGACCATCAACGCGCCGGCGGGCATCCTGCTGGCGATGTACATCGCGGTGGCGCGCAGACAGGGCGCGGACATACGCAAGCTGCGCGGCACGATCCAAAACGACATCCTGAAGGAATACGTTGCCCGCGGGACATACATCTACCCGCCCGGGCCATCGATGCGGCTGATCACGGACGTCTTCCAGTACTGCGCGCGCGAGGTGCCCAGCTGGAACACGATCTCGGTCAGCGGGTATCACATCCGCGAGGCCGGCTCGACGGCGGTGCAGGAGATGGCGTTCACGCTCGCCAACGCCATCGCGTACGTGGAGGCGGCGCTCCGGGCGGGCCTGGCGCTGGACGATTTCGCCCCGCAGATCTCGTTCTTCTTCAACTCACACAACCAGCTGCTGGAGGAAGTCGCCAAGTTCCGCGCGGCGCGCCGCTTGTGGGCACGGACGATGCGCGAGCGGTTCAAGGCACAAAAGCCCGCCAGCTGGCAGCTGCGCTTCCATACACAGACCGCGGGCTCAACGCTGACGGCGCAACAGCCGGAGAACAACGTCGTGCGGACGACGATCCAGGCGCTGGCGGCGGTGCTGGGAGGGACGCAGTCGCTGCACACAAACAGCCGCGACGAGGCCCTGTGGCTGCCCACCGAGAAATCGGTGCAGCTGGCGCTGCGCACTCAGCAGGTCATCGCGCATGAATCGGGCGTGGCGGATACTGTCGATCCACTGGCGGGGTCCTACCTGATCGAGCAGCTGACGGACGAGATCGAGAAGGCCGCGGGCGACTACATCAAGCGCATCGATGACATGGGCGGCGCGCTGGCAGCGATCGAGGGCGGCTTCATGCAGAACGAGATACAGAACGCGGCGTACGAGACGCAGAAGGCCATTGAGCGCGGCGAGCAGATCGTGGTGGGCGTCAACCAGTTCCAGGCGCAGGAGCAGGTGACGCTTGAGAGGCTGCAGGTCGATCCGACCATTGAAGCCGCGGCGCGCAAGCGGCTTGAGCAGCTGCGCGCCCGGCGGGACGCCGGGAAAACGGCGGAGCTGATGGGCCGGGTTGAGGCCGCGGCGCGCGGCGAGGCGAACACGATGCCGGTGTTCATCGAATGCGTTGAGCGCGACGTGACGCTGGGCGAGATCTGCAACGTGCTGCGCGGCGTGTGGGGCGAATACCAGGCGCGGGGGTTCTAGGCCAGGGGTGGCGCAACTCGGCATTGCGTGGGCTGGACTCATCGGAGAGAATGGGCAGTCGTCGATCAACTGCGAGGACCATGCACCAGGCCAGCGTGCTGCGCAAGGAGCCTACGCTTGCCGAGGTCAGATTGTGGGAACTGCTGCGACGCGGCGCTCTGGAGGGCGTCAGATTCAGGAGGCAGCATGCCATCGGACCGTACATCGTGGACTTCTGTGCACCCAGGCACAGGCTGATCATTGAAGTGGATGGCTCCCAGCACATTGAGGCACAACACGAGGACCGGGCTCGCACGGGCTTTTTGCAGTCGCAGGGATATCGGTTCTTGCGCTTCTGGAACAGCCAGGTTGAGAGCGACCCCAACGGCGTGGTCCGCGCGATACTTGAGTCATTGAGGCTGGTGAACCAATGAAGCCCCCTCTGCCCCTTCCGGGGCATCTCCCCCAAATGCACGTTCGAATCCCGATCGGTCCGCGCGCTGGACGTGCATTTGGGGGAGACGGCACGAAGTGCCTGAGGGGGCCAAGAAGACCGAACAAGCGCGGCGTGTGGCAGAGGTATGAGGCGCGGGGATTCTAGGCAGAAAGGCAACGCCGCGCTGCCGGGTATAATTCCTCGCGGAGAACGAACATGACACGCTCATTCACTGCCCTGATCCACAGGGAAGACAGCTGGTATGTGGCAGACTGCCCGGAGGTCGGCACGGTCAGCCAGGGCCGCAGCATCGAGGAAGCGGTTGCGAATCTCAAGGAGGCGACCGAGCTGTACCTCGAGGAGTTTCCGCTGCAGGACACCGGCCATCCACTCTTGACCACTTTCCAAGTGGCCATTGATGCCTGAGTTGCCGCATCCGTCCGGCCGCGAGATCATTCGCGCGCCGGAACGAATCGGCTTTGTCCAAGCGCGTCAGCGCGGCAGCCATGTGGTGATGAAGAAACCTGGATTGAAGGCATCGATGGGCTGCGTCGTGCCCTTGCATGATGAGGTTGCCATCGGCACGCTGCGCAGCATCCTCAAACAAGCCGGAATCCAGCCCGATGAGTTCATCAAAGCCGTGAAATGATGGAACCCGGCTGGCGCGGCGTGTGGGGGGAATACGTGGCGTGGGGGTTCTAGGGCCCGCCTCCGAGCCGCAGGATGCGATCAATTATGAGGCGTATGCCGGCTAAGAGGCTGTCCGCCCTCATCGGCGCGCTGCTTGCCCTCCTCTATACAGCCTGGGCAATACCGTTCATGCTTGAATCGTCCGTCGTGGCGATTGACGGCCGGCGCTATTTTGGCCTGTTCGATGACGCCATGATCTCCATGCGCTACGCCTGGAATTTCTCGCACGGCCACGGGCTGGTGTGGAATCCGGGCGAGCGCATCGAGGGCTACACCAATTTGCTGTGGACACTGATCATGTCAGTCTTCACCCGGCTGCTGGACAAGAGCAGCGCGGTGCTCGCAGTGCAGATCACGGGTCTGGTAATCGTGCTGGGATGCTGCATCCTGGTGTGGAAGCTGGCGCAGCGCGTGGGCATTGACATGCCCAGGCAGGATCGTCTGGCCATCGGAGCTGCGGCCGTGATCCTGACACTGACGTACTACCCGCACTCGCACTGGTCCCTCACCGGCATGGAGACCGGGCTGCTAACGCTGCTCGTGCTTGCGGCGTTGTACGCGCTGGAGGGCTATGCGCGCAACACAAGAGGCGCTAGCCTACTGCCGGTGGCGGCGTTCCTCGGCCTGGCCTACCTGACGCGCGAGGACTCCGCCATCTTCTCCATCCCAATACTCGCATACGCCTTCATGCTGCCGACCGCTGAAGCAAGTGGCCGCGCGCGATTTCGCGTGCCGCTGGCCGCGCTGGGCCTGTTCCTGCTGTTCCCCATTGGCCGCGAACTGTTCCGGGTGCTGTACTACGGCAACTTCCTGCCGAACACCTACTATCTCAAACTCACCGGCATGCCGCTGGCGGACAGGATCAGAGACGGACTTGGTTTCACCAGTTTGTACCTCGTCACGCATGCCATATTCCTGGGAGTGGCCGCGGCCGGCTGTGCCCTCAGGCCGGACCGGAGAAGACTCCTCTACGTGACGCTCGTTGCGCTGCCGATCCTGTATCAGATCTGGGTTGGCGGAGACCCGGTGCGCATCTGGCGGATGATGACCCCAGCGCAGCCGCTGGCGGCCGTGCTCTTCGCCATCGCGGCGCTGGAGCTGCTGAAGCGGATGGGGATCTCGATTGGAGCGCCAAAGGGTATGCGAGTTTTCGGATACCTGACTGCGCTATCGATCCTCAGCGTCAATCTCATCTTCACACCGCTGATCCTGATGCGGGAGAAGTGGTTTCCGCTGGACTTCTACCGTGTGCGGATCAACGCCGCGGTGGCGGTGAACGAGGTGACGACGGAGGACGCCAGCGTGGCGGTGCTGGCTGCCGGCGTGATCCCCTACTACACAGACCGCAAGGCCCACGACATGCTGGGCAGGAGCGACGCGTACATCGCCTCACTGCCGGCGGATCTCTCGGGCGCGGTCGGCTGGGGCGGCATGAACAGTGTTCCGGGCCACAACAAGTACGACCTTGACTACTCCATCCAGCAGCTGCGGCCGACCTATGCGGAGACCAGCCATTGGGGCCGGCAGGACATCACGGCCTGGATGTCGCAGAACTATGAACACGTGAACTACAAGGGGGTTGAGCTGTGGCTTTTGAAGGGTTCGCCGGACGTGAGGTGGGAACTGCTGGCGAAAGACTGAAGCCGAGCTGATGAGGAGATTGCCCCGTCGGGCCTCGGCCTCCGCGCAATGACAGTTGGGACAAAGAAAGAGTGGCAGGAAGAACTCCTGCCACTCTGTTTTTCCATCCCGTCCGAACCCAAGGCGACGACGCCAAAACGAACACTGCATCGGGCTCGTCTCCTGGTGTTCATCCGTGTTCATCTGTGGTTGAATCCCGCCTATGGACGAACTCACCCAACTCCTCAGCGACCTGGTTTCCATCGATTCGACCAATCCGGAGCTCGTACCCGGTGGTGCGGGCGAGGGCGAGATCGCGCGCTACATCAGCCTCTGGCTCGAGCGTGCGGGTCTGGCGGTCCAGTCGATCGAGGCAGCACCGGGCCGGCCAAACGTGGTCGGCATTGCGCGCGGCACGGGCGGCGGGAAGACCCTGGTGCTCAACGGCCACATGGACACCGTGGGCAAAGGCGATATGGAGCACCCGCACCGTCCCGTCATCAAGTACGGCCGCCTGCACGGCCGCGGCGCGTACGACATGAAAGGCGGATTGGCTGCCTGCATGCTGGCGGCGGCAGAAGCCAGGAGGCGCAAGCTGCGGGGGGATGTGATCGTGCAAGCGGTGGTGGATGAGGAGTTTGCGAGCATCGGCACCCAGGCGTTGGCATCGCGCTTCAGGGCGGACGGTGCCATCGTGGCCGAGTTCACCGAGTTGCAGCTTATCCGGGCGCACAAGGGATTCGTCTGGCTGGAGATCGAGACGACCGGCAAGGCGGCGCACGGCTCGCGTCCGGACCTGGGCGTGGATGCCATCGCGAAAATGGGAAAGGTCCTGTTGGAGGTCGAGCGGCTGCACGAGCGCCTGCGTTCCAAACCCAGGCACCCGCTGCTGGGCACCGGCTCCGTGCATGCCTCGCTGATCAGAGGCGGACATGAACTGTCCAGCTATCCGGACCACTGTGTGTTATCCGTGGAGCGACGCACGATTCCCGGCGAAACGCCGAAGAAAGCCGAGGAGGAGCTCTTGAGTATCGTGGCCAATCTTGAGCATATGGATCCCACCTTGCATGGATTCGTACGTCGGGGCCTTGACCGCTCTCCCCTGGAGACGCCCGAGGGCGCGGGCATTTTCCGCAGCCTTCGTGCCGCGGCCGACGACGTGATGGGCCACGTTCCGCCGATCGCCGGCGTCTCCTTCTGGACCGACGCGGCGCTGCTCTCTGAGGCGGGCATCCCTTCATTACTGTTCGGCCCTTCCGGGACGGGCGCGCACGCGGCCGAGGAGTGGGTGGATCTCGCCAGCGTGAAGACCTGCTCGGAGGTCTATCTGCGGACGGCGGTCGACTTCTGCGGGTGAGGGACGGCAAAGCCACCGTCACATCCGGGAGGCGGCCGGTGGACAAGGCCGGGCTTCAGGAATCCACACTGTCGTCACGCGCGACGCGGAGCCCCCGCCCGCGCTGAGCGCCGGCGCTAGTGGGTGTGGTTGTCGAGCTTGTCCATGGCGGCTTGCAGGTTGTTATCAGCGGTGCTGAGGATGCCGTCAAAGGCGCTGGTATTGAGCGGGGTGTAGTTGCTCACGCGCTCGATGGTTGAGGGTAGGGCGCCTCCCTCGGTGGTCTCGAAGACGGGGTCGGCTTCGAGTTTGAGTCGCCATCGGGGCAGGTTCGATGCCCTCGCATCCCATTCCTCGGTGACGCGGGCGAAGATAAGGGCGGTCTTGGTGCCGCCATAGACACTGGCAGTGAGAGCGTCGCCATCCTGGAAGCGCAGATCGGGGCGAATGCAGGCCGATAACTGGTAGGTGGAGGACCTGCAGGCGGGGGCGCTGTCAGTGCTTTCGAGATAGCCGAGGTTGTGGATGGGATCTGTTGCGGTGCCTGACTGGTGGATGGTTCCGACCTCGTCGCGCCACATATATTGGCGGCGTCGGAGTTTGGTGGTCCAGAGGCTGAACTCATCGGTCAGTGTGACGGTGGCCTGACTGGCGCCTATGACGTCGGCGCTGTAGATGCGGACGTCCTGGCCGCCATTGTCACAGACGGAGATCAGGCGCTTCTGGTGGGCGAGGTTCAGGAAGGTGGGGGCGCGGTTGGTGATGATGTTCTGACCGGCCGGGAGGAATTGATAGCCGAGCCAAGCCTCAGCGGGGTTCTTGTATGTAGTGGTCTTGCCGTAGGCAGTGAAGAATGCGTCGATAACATTCTCATAGGTATCATCGCCGGCGTCGGTGTAGTACTTGTTGGGGACCAGGCCGCCTTTGTAGCGGGCTACACGGTTGGGCAGGTATTCTTCCTCCCAAATCCAGAAGCGGCTGGTGGTGATGGTGTACGTTGTGCCGGCAAGGATGAGGCCGCGCTCCAGCCAAATGCATTCCTGATCAGAAGCGAAGTTGACGATTGAGGGGATCCAGAATTCGAGGGTGGTGCCAGTGAGACGATAGGCCCAGACGTCGGTATGTGAAGTTTTGACTGTCCCGTTTGAGTAGCCAACGTAAGCTTTGAGGTATGGAGTGGGGGCTCCGGCCTGGAGTGCGGCTAGTAGGGTGGCGTCGACTGTGCGCATGGGATGCAGCTTTCAGCTATCAGCGGTCAGCTATGGGCTTTCAGATGAGACCATGGGGCCAGTTGTGCCAGGCGTCGTCCCAGGTGCGGGCGTCGGGGACGGACTTCTGTACGCGGGTGCGATGTGAGAGGGACTGGAGGCCGAACTCGAAGGCGGAGCGGAATCTGTCTGCAGCCTTGAGGTAGTTGGCGCTGACGTTGGGGTCGAGGTTATTGGCTTGGATCTTGCCGGCAGCGGCGATGCAGCAGGCTTGGGCTGCGGCTGCGTCGAGCAGGACGACGTCGGCCTGGGCTGTGAGTGTGCTCTCGGTGGCGCTGTCGAGGCCATCCACGGTGTGGGTCTGGGTGAAGCGGACGATCAGCTGCAGGTCCGCCGGCTGGGGCTCGCGCAGGCGGAGATACCAGCGTTCATCCTCGTTGAAGCTATCGAAGTCGAGGCTGGTGTCATACTCTCCGCCGGCTGGGTCGGCGAGTAGTACGTCTGTGATGGTGAGTGGGGTAGCGCCGGCGAGGGCATCGGTGAGCTCATACTCGTATTGGTCGGCAACGGTGTCGAGCAATGCGCCTCCATGGACTGGCAGGCGCAGATCTATTTGGCTGAGTGCATGGCGGATGGCGGCGGTGCATGTGGCAGTTGAGAAGATGGTGCCATCGTCAAGCAGTACTGCTTGAAGTTTTGAGATCAGGGTGGTCAGGCTGTCAGACATGGGGACCTCGGATTAGTTGACCAGCATTTGGACGATGATCATGAAGATCACAATGATGGCTATCAGGGTGACGGTGGTTTCGAGGAAGCGATCGTGGTATGGGTCCATGGTTTGGCCTTTGCCCCCGTCTCCCGCACCCGTGTGGGTGCGGGATTTCGCCATGCGGGCTTGGGGCCCGCTGGCTCAACTGGGCAGGGGGGCATTGTGAGGAGGGAGCGACGGCGCATGTCTGCGCCGGAGCGCCTACGCTGGGGTCCTGCGGGCACGAGGCCCGCCGGCTCAGCCGCCTGCGTCTTCCAGTCCGGTGCCGATGATGTAGGCGACCAGGACGTAGATCACGTTGGTCACTTGATCGGCGCTGAGCGGGAACTCCGGCATGACTTCCTGGATGATGACCAGGAGCAAGCCGGCGATTGAGGCCCAGAACTTGCGGGATTTGAAGATGTCCATCTTTTCCTCCTTTCCTTGGGGGTCAGGCTCGCATGGTGTAGTTGGCAATGGCGCCGTAGATTCTGAATACGGTAGTGGCGGCGCAGTCGACGAGGGCATGGACATAGAAGATCTCGTCGTTGTCTATCCAGACGGGGGTAGTGAGCGTGAGCACGGCGCGGTGGTAGCCGAGAGCGATGCGCTCGGCGTCGGTGTCATGGGCAGCGTCGAGAGTAATGGGGACGGCTGTTGCGGTTGGAGTGCCATCGCTGGCGAAGGTGTTCTTCCATACGTCCAGCTCGGCGAAGGCATCCGGGCTTGCGGTGGTGATGTAGTACATGAAGTCGACGCTTTTGAGCTTGGAGCCCTTGTCCATGCGGTTGTTAGAGGGGATTAGGATAGGCAGCATCATGTCGAAGGATGCGTCTGCTGCAGTGCGGACCCGGTAGATGATGTTCGAGTTGTAGGCGCCGGACCATGTGCCCGCGCTGGTCAGGGCCAGGATGGGGGCGATGAACTGGGAGAAGCCGGTATCGTTCAGGTAGCCCATGCTCTCCTCACAATCTGAGTGTGACGTTGGCGAAGGCGCCCAAGAGCTCGAATACTCCGGTGTCTCCTGCCTGGTTGATAGTGAGCTCGACCAGCACATACTCATCGTTGTCGACCCAGAAGGGGGTAGTGATGGTGAGGGTCATCTTGTGCTGGTCTTTGGCGAGGCGCTCGGCGGCGGTGTCATGGCCGGTGTCATAGGTGAACGCCGGGGTGGTGACTACGGCGACGGCGGTATCTGCGCCACGCGTGACCTTGTTGATTACTGCGGTCACTTCCTCGAGCGCCGCGCCTGTGATCTCATAGTCGATCTCGACACTCTTGAGCTTGCAGCCCTTCTGACTGTTGGAGTTGGAGAAGATCATCAGGGGGATGGTCAGCTTTGAGGTTTGATTGGCGTCGTTGACGCTTTGGCAGATGGTATCGACGACCTGGCCGGCGGCGTGGCTCCATGTGCCGGTCACGCGGTGGGCGCAAGTGGGAGGGATGTAAATGGTGGTCTGGGAGTCCTGGAGGTAGCCCATGGTGCCCTCCTAGAATCTCAGGGTGAAGTTGGCGACTGCGGCGAGGAACTTTGTGGTGTTGCCGCCCGCGCCGGCGACGATTGACATCTGCAGCAGGGCGTACTCGTCGTTGTCGAGCCAGAAGGGCGTAGTGACGGTGATGGTCTGCTTGTGCTGTTCGACGGTCTTGGCGTTGGCGTCGCTGAGTGTGTTCGTCTTGGTCTGGGCGGCGACACTGGCGACCGCGGTATCAGCGCCACGCGTGACCTTGTTGAGGGTCCAGGTGATGCTGGTAGGCTCGGCGGTGAAAATCTCGTAGTCGACCTCGATGCTCTTGAGCAGGGCGCCCTTGGCTGCGGCGCTGTTGGATACGAGCTTGATCGGGATGGTGACTACGGAGGTCTCATTGGCAGCCGCGCGGTTGATGGCGATAGTGCCAGCGACTGCGCCCGCGGCGTGAGTGAACGTGCCCGTGACGAAATGCCAGAGGGTGGGTGGAATGTACTGGCTCATAGCGGTGTCATGAACGTATCCCATGGCTTGGTCTCCTTACTTCCCTGCCCCTCTTGGGGCAGGGACTTGGCGATGCTCGCTTGAAGCTCGCTCGCCGAGGGGATTTGGGGCCTCAGCTCGTCGGTGTCTTCCCGACTCCCTGAGGCGCATTGGTTGGCTTGCTATCCTGCGACGTTGGACTTATGTAACGGCCGCCCCTCGCTGTCGCTTAGGACGGCCTTGCTGGGATTACCCTGCGACATTGGACTTGTGGAGTGGCCGGAAGTCGGCTACTCCCACGGCGATGATGTGGCGGACCTTGAGGCGCTGCTCGTCGTTGGCGAACATGGCGGGGTCACTTTCACTGCCGTCGACGAATATCTGTGGCGTGAGGCCGAAGCGTTCGCCGATCATGATGCCCGGCATGACGGCGGGGTCAGCGACTGCGGCCCAATCGGTGGCGTCGGTCCATTCGGGGACCACGACGGGCTCGATATAGCCGCCATACGTGGGGCCGCCGGAGGCTGCGATGGCGGCGTCGATGGTGCCGGCCCAGCGCGGGATGAACAGCGCTTCGGCTGCGGCCTTGAGGGCGCGGGGCACGAGGCAATACTTGGGCTCGATAGCCATCTTCTTGCCAGTGCCATAGTAGCCGGTGGCGTTCTTGACCAGCATCGGCTGGTTATACATGGCCGCTGAGGCTGCATCCCATGCGGCGAAGGTGTTGCCAAGTGCGGTGGTCAGCAGATTGGCATGGCCGGTTGCACCGGTGACGGCAGTGTTGTTGAACAGGGCGCCGCCGTCTGCGAGGGTGGGGCCGACATTGCTATTGTCGGTGAAGATGGCAGCGACCAGGGCGGAGATCTCTCGCAGTGAGGCGAAGGCCAGCTCACGCGGTACCTGGCGCAGCTTGCGGCCATCATCACGATCGATGGCCTCCAACGTCAAGCCAATATAGCCGCCCTTCTTGACGAATGACGACGTCTCGACGTTGTCGCCCAGCTGCAGTTCGGTGTACTCTGCGCCTTCCTCGACGGTGGGGACACTGGCGATAGTGCCAAAGAGATTCCACTTGATCGTGTTGAGCGTTTCGAAGTGCTCGACGCGCACAATCTTGGTCCACCAGTCATAGCCGGCCTTGCCCAGCAAGGCCCATTCACGGATGAGCGCCTTGTTGAGTGCATTCGCCACCAATGCAGGGAAGCTGGACGTAGTGTGCTGGAACTGGACCTGGTCTTTGAAGAACCCGCCGATCAGGTCACGATCTCCGGTCATGGAGATGTAGGCTTCTTTCAAGCCGGTGAGGCGGGCGACCTTGAGCTTTTCGGCTCCTTCCTCGCGGGGGGCACCGACCATGTCATCGATCGCAGCTTGGATCTGGTCGTCGCTGTTGAACATGGCGGAGATGCGGGCGGGGCCAACGATCTGCTCTCCGGCGGTCAGCTCGGAGATTGAATCCTTCCAGGCTTGGATAGCCTGGGCGACGTCCGCCGGAGCGATGGCTGGGGTGGACTTGAACGAGGTGCGGATGGCCGTCTTGGCTTTGTCTGGAATGTCGGACATAGCCAGAGCGGAGTCGAGCACGAGGGTATTGAGCGTGAGGCGCGTCTGGTTGACGGCGGGCACGTCGACATCTTCGGGCTCGGGCTTGGGGGTTGGTTCTACTTTCTGCATGTTTGGTTGAGCTCCTTTCCCCTGCGCTGCTTGCGCAGGGACGCCCGATTGCGGCACGAAGCCGCCTCGGGCAGCTGAATTGAGGCTGCGGATGAACTTAGTGGCGAAGGCTGGGTCGATGACCAGGTCTACGCTGAACGGCTGCAGGATGCGGGTCACATTGCCGGCGGCGTCGGCGGTGAGGATCATGTCAGCCGAAAAGCCAATGTTGGGGCGGACGTCTGCGTCCATGGTGATACGAGCTGCTTCGTGGATGATCTCTTTTGACGGGCCGGCTGGGGTGAGCTCGGCGGTCAAGCCGGAGAACTCCTCGGACCAGGCGGCATTAGATATGACGCCTCCGAGGTCGCGGACTGAGGGCATACCCCAGAAGGCATGATCAACGAAGACGGAGGCGCCATCCCATTGCGGGATACTGTCGGTCAAGACCTCGCGGGTGAAAGTGAAGCCGTTGGCCTTGCCTTCGTGGATGAACAGGATTTGATACCGGCCTGGCGTAATGCCCGGGAGGCCGGTGAAGTGAGCGCGGAGTGTGTGGTGTTGGTCGGGCATGGTTGGTCCTTTCACTTGGTTGGTGAGATGGTCTGGGGTACTGGACCAAGTTGGCGGCAGGGTCTCGAGAACTGGACGGGGGCGCCATGGTATTTGGGGTCGCGGATCCCCAGCAGTGCGAAGAGGGTGCCAGCGGCGACGGATGGGCGCAGGTCCCGGAACCATAGGGATTGTCCCGGGTTGAGACCTTCCCGGTATTGCGGGAACGTTGGGCCTTTCGATGCCCTGAATGCGCACGAGGACCAGGCGACGACGCCGGCTCCTGCCCGCGCGCCTTTGCGTGGGGGATGGCCGAGAGCGCCGATGATTCGGAAGTGACTGCCAGAGCGGGGGTTCTTGAGATAGATGATTGACATTGATCATTCGCCTTTGACCGTGACCTCACCGGACTCGGCGTCGATCTTGAGATTGCCGACGGAGCTGGTAGTGCCGGCAGGGCCCTTGGGTTTGGCCTGGGGCTTGGGATTGTCTGGCCGGTCGGAGGGCAGTTGCTCTCCGGCGAAGCGATAGACCACGCGCAGGTACTCGTCTGCGGTGATGAAGCCGCCGGCCGCGAGTTGGCCGAAGGCCTCGACGACCTGCGAGGTTGCCAGTGCCAGGGCGGCGTTATCACGTTCGGACACATCGCCGCCTGTGACGCTAATGTCAGCGTTGGGGTCAATGGAGGTATCGCCGCTGCTGGCGCGGCGGGCGACGCACACGGTCAGCACTTCATGCACGAGCTGCAGGAAGAGACGTTGTCGTTCTTCCAAGGTCTTGAAGGTGGGCGTACCCGCGGCTTCGGCGGTGGTGCGTGTTGAGCTCTCGGGTTCTGACAACCAATGCAGCGGGATACCATGGCCGGCGGCGATGAACTTCTTGATTGTCAGGCCGTCATTGTTGGCCTCGAAGGCGTCAAGTTGGGGTGCGAGAGTGCCCCAGTCCTCGCTCTCATCAGTGACCAGGATGGAGCCCGGGTTGGGCGGGTTGGCCATGAGCTCCTTCTGCCTGGCCTCCTTGTCGGCGGCAGTGAGGAACTTGCCGCGGACGATATAGAGGTACGCCTGGCGGAAGCGGTTGAGACGTACGCGGTCCTCGAGCCATGAGGCGTAACGTGCCAGCCATGGCAAGAGCGGCGCAATGTCTGGCTCGCCCCACTTCATGCCAGCGAGCTTGTTGACGGCGAAGTGCAGCATCACGGTCTTGGGTTTGCGTTGGCGGTAGGCCCAGTAGGCCAGAATGTGGGCGGGGTCGGGGTCGTCGATGGTGGCCTTGGGCATGAAGGCCGTCTCTTGCTGGACGTCATTCTTGGCGGTCTCGATCTCGGCGATAGCGTCGGTGGGATAGATGCGCACATAGCTCATCCCTGCCTTGTCCGTTGTCAGGGCCGCGAAGAGATTGCCGGTAATGGAGAGCTCGTCAGACCAGGCTGTTAGTTGGTTGCCGATGCGGTTGAGTGGATGGTTCCAAAGCTCTTTCAGAAACTTGGCCGTGGGCTCGTGGGCGCAGGTGAACTCGATTTGGTCGGTGACGTATTGACGGGTCAGGGTGACGAGGCGGCGGGCTAGTGGGTTGAGGCGCCATGCGAGAAGGCTCTCCTGCAGGACGGTGTCGCGCTGGTAGTTGTAGCGGTCGCGGTAGACCGCATTCCAGTCCACGCCCTGGGTGACGTTGCGCTCGGTGACGTTGGAGGCGGCGAATGATTGCCGCTTTCCGACTGGCGATTTTCGATTGCCAAACACAAAGGTCAGCAAATATGCCAAGGGCGAAAAAGGATTCATGGTCACTCCAGTTCGATCGGTGTGCCATGATTCTAGAACATGTGTGCTAAATAGCAAGCGCCAATGTGTTCACGCCGTTCAAAAACGGAGTGATTTCTTCGTATGACCCCCCTCCGACCTGCGGCCACCTCCCCCAAGTCGGCGTACAGGGCTCGCTCGAGCCGCGTTCTGCACATCGATTTGGGGGAGGCCGGGAGGGGGCAGAATCGTAGCCCGCCTGGAATTGAGCCTACATACGCCCCCACCGGCGCCTGCGGTGCCACCTCCCCCAAATAGACTGCCAGTCCGGTTCTCGTTTCCTGAATTCGTGAGCGTCGATTTGGGGGAGGAAGAGCGCAAAATCGTGGCCCAACTGGAACTGAGCCCGAATACGCCCCCACCGACCTCGGGTCACCTCCCCCAAATACACTTGCAGACCGGCTTCTCGATTCCAGAATTCGCGAACGTGGATTTGGGGGAGGAAGAGCGCAAAATCGTGGCCCAACTGAAATTGAGCCCCGCCCTGCTTCGCAGGATCTTCGACTGCGCGGGATCTCCGACCTGAATACGCCTGGTCGTTGGGCCAGTGACCACAAAGCCCTGCATCCGGGCGTGTCCGGCCTCCCTCCGCCGGCATAGCTTTCACATCCGTTCCGCTTTACAATTCAGCTTCCTTGAACGCTGAGAACAGATGACACTTTCGCTGCTTGAGAAAGACCGTGCGCTGCTGTCCGGAAAGCACGGAGCCGCGGCGAAAATGGCCATGTCCATCGTTGTGCGCATGGCGGAGGTATCCGGGGCGGACGAGCTTCTGGATATCACGGGCGCGCATATCGACAGCACGGTCTACATTGGCAACGCAGGGCTGGAGTTCGCCGAACGCCTGGCGGGGCTAGGCGCCAGGGTGTCGGTGCCTACCACACTAAATGTGAGCGGGCTGGACGAGCATCACTGGCAGGAATGGCCGGTTCCCGCGGATTGGGCCCGGCAGGCCTACCGCCAGATGGCCGCGTATCAGAGCATGGGCACCATCCCCACCTGGACCTGCGCGCCCTATCAGCTGGAGACGAAGCCGGTCTTCGGCCAGCAGATCGCCTGGGGCGAATCGAACGCCATCGCCTTTGCCAACTCGGTGATCGGCGCCCGCACCGAACGATACCCGGATCTGTTCGATATCTGCTGCGCCATCACCGGCCGCGTGCCCGCCATGGGCCTGCACCTGGCGCAGCACCGCCTCGGGCAGATCCTTTTCAGGCTGGTGGATGTACCCACGCGGTTGCAGGAGCGCGACGATTTCTATCCGGTGCTGGGAAACCTGATCGGCGAGCGTTCCGGCGACAAAATTCCGGTGATCGATGGCATGACGGTCACCGCGAACGAGGACCAACTCAAAGCCTTCTGCGCCGCGGCGGCCTCCTCCGGCGGCGTGGCCCTGTTCCACATGGTAGGGGTCACGCCGGAAGCGCCGACGCTGCAGGCCGCGTTCCAGGGAAATCATCCACTCCAAACCGTCGAGGTCGGCATGCAGGCCCTGCTGCATTCACGTCGCCAGCTCACGCACGCCGACGGCGACGCCCTGGACATGGTGGTGCTGGGCAGTCCGCATTTCTCGCTGGCTGAGTTCAAACGGCTGGCGCCGATGGTGGCGGGCAAGCGGAAACATCCCGAGGTGAAGTTCCTGGTCACCTCTAGCCGCGCCATGACCGAGTTCGCCCGCAAGGCGGGAATCCTTGAAGTCCTGGAAGCGTTCGGCGCGCAACTGACAGTGGACACCTGCATCCTCACATCGCCGATGCTGCCGCCGGAGATTCAGCACCTGATGACCAACTCGGCCAAGTTCGCCTACTACTCGCCCGGCATGCTGCAGAAGCAGATCGCATTCGGAAGCCTGGAAGATTGCGTCAACTCGGCCGTGGCAGGCCGTGTCACTCGGGATGAATCGGCATGGAGTCTCTGACGCTGCCTGGCCGGGCCCTGATCCCGGGCAACGCCCGCGGTGCAGCGCTGGTCAGCCGCGAGCCGCTCTCGTTTTGGGGCGGCTACGACTGGAAGACCGGCGAGATCATTGACCGCCGGCATGACCTCTCCGGCGCCATCGCCAAAGGCCGGATCCTGGCGATCCCTTTCTCGCGAGGCTCTTCCACTACCACCGCCGTCCTGCTGGAGGCCATCCGCGCCGGGACGGCACCCGCAGCCATCCTCACCACCGGCAGCGATTTCTTCTTTGCGCTGGCCTCCGTGGTTGCAGACGAGCTGTATCAGACCCCGCTGACGCTGGTGGCGCTCGACGAATCGGATTTTGCCAGGCTGAAAACGGACGATGAGCTCGAGGTCTTGCGGGATGGACGCGTCATCGTACTCCGCTAGGCATTGGGATCTCATCGGCGGGCAACCGCCTGGCTGGATCGGTGATGTAGAACCGTTTGGTCGAAGGTTCCCCAGAGGGTGCTCCGCGGCGAATCCCCGCAGGTGGGCCCACAAATTGCCTTCGTGCGAGGGCGGAATCGTAGCCCGACTGGATTTGAGCCCCGCTTCGCGGGATCTGCGAACTGAATACGCCCCCACCGACCTCGGGTCACCTCCCCCAAATACACTTGCAGACCGGCTTCTCGATTCCAGAATTCGCGAACGTGGATTTGGGGGAGGAAGAACACAAGATGGTAGCCCAACGGGAATTGAGCCTCGCCTCGCTGGATCTCCGACCTGAATACGCCCCCACCGCCCGATGGGCACCTCCCCCAAATGCACGTTTCGCAACAAAATCGATCGGCGACTCAGACGTGCATTTGGGGGAGGCAGGAGGGGGCCGAATCGTAGCCCAACTGGAATTGAGCCCGGATACGCTTGGTCGTAGCTTCCCCCTCCGCTACGCTGCGGGGGCGCACGCGGCGAATCCCACTGAGCCCACGTGACTGGCCATGGAGAGGCAAGATGTGGAATATACTCCATCGTGCGCCTGTTCCCGTGAGGTCCCGACTTGCCCACTAACCCCCCTTCCGGAACGGTCACATTCCTGTTCACCGATATCGAAGGCAGCCTCCAGGTCGCCCAGGAACTCCGTGACATTTGGGAGACGGTCCAGGCGCGCCATCACGTCCTCTTGCAGTCCGCCATGGAAATGCATGGCGGCCATGTGTTTCAAGTTGTCGGCGATGGTTTCTGCGTGGCATTCGACACAGCAGGCGAAGCACTGAGTGCCGCGGTGGACGCCCAACGTGGATTGCAGGCGGAGAATTGGGGGGAGACACGGATCCACGTGCGCATGGGGATCAACACAGGCGAAGCCCGGGCTGGAGACGACGCGGATGGATCTCGACCCTATACCGGCTATTTGACCCTGGCACGCACCCAACGCGTGATGTCTGCTGCCTATGGCGGGCAGATCCTGCTCTCTAGCACCAGCGCGGACTCGTTACTGGGCCAGCTTCCGGCGGGCGTGGGCCTGCGCGATATGAAGGAACATCGCCTGAAGGGTCTCGTCAAACCCGAGCGTCTCTGGCAGGTGGTCGTTTCCGATCTGCGGCAAGATTTTCCGCCGCTGGCATCGCTCAACACCGTGCCGCACAACCTGCCGCTCCAACTCACCAGCTTTGTCGGCCGCGAAAAGGAAATACCCGAAGTGCATGCGTTGCTTCGAACGCACCGTTTACTGACCCTTACAGGATCAGGCGGTACAGGCAAGACGCGCCTCTCATTGCAGGTCGGGGAACGCGTGTTGGATGAATTCAGGGACGGCGCCTGGTTTATCGAGCTCGCGCCGCTGTTCGATCCGGCGCTGATACCAAACACCGTTGCCTCCGTCTTGGGCGTCCGTGAAGAGCAAGGCCGGCCGTTGATGGCAACTCTGCTGGACTGGCTGCGCAACAGACAGATGCTATTCATCCTCGACAACTGTGAGCATTTAATCGAAGCCTCCGGCAGCTTTGCGAATGCGGTGCTGCAATCCAGTCGCGAGACGCGCATTTTGACAAGCAGTCGTGAACCACTTGGCATCTCTGGTGAATCCTGCTACCGGGTGCCCTCGCTTGAGTGTCCCAACCCCGCGGAGACGAAACAGATTCACATCGGCCAACTCCAGGACTATCCGGCAGTACGACTATTCGTCCAGCGTGCGACAGAAGCGTTCGCGACGTTCAAGGTTACCAATACGAACGCCGCCGCCATCACGCAGATTTGTTCCTGCCTCGATGGCATTCCTCTCGCGATCGAACTGGCGGCAGTCCGCGTGAGGGCCCTATCGGCGGAGCAGATCGCGGCGCGCCTCGACGATCGCCTGCGCCTGTTCACTGGCGGCAGTCGCACGGCGTTGCCGCGCCACAAGACCCTGCGGGACATGATCGACTGGAGCCACAATCTCCTCTCCGAGCCCGAGCGCCTCCTGTTGCGACGGCTGTCGATGTTCAGGGGTGGCTGGACTCTGGAGGCCGCCGAACAAATCTGTGCCGGTGACGGCATCGAGTCGCCGGACGTGCTGGATCTGTTGAGCCGCCTTGTGGACAAGTCGCTCGTCGTCCTGTACGAGCCCGCAGCCGAGCCCCGATATCGCATGCTGGAAACCATCCGGCAATACGCGCGCGAGAAGTTGCTGGATGCCAACGAGGGCGACTCGTTGCGCGACCAACACCTGCATTTCTTTCTGAATCTGGCGGAGCACGCCTGGCCCCTGCTCGAAAGTGCACGGCGGATCGAATTGCTGCCTCGCCTGGAGAGCGAGCACGATAACCTGCGTGCAGCTCTGGAATGGGCATGCCAACGCGACGTCGAGGGGGCACGCTGGCTGGCAGGGATGCTCGAGAGGTTCTGGTTCTTTGGCGATCACTTGAGCGAGGCGCGCTCCTGGTATTCGCGAGTCCTTGACGCAGGCGAGCGGGTGACAGTCACCAAAGGACTGGCGATGGCTCTTGTGAGTTCAGGCTGCGTCGCGCTCAACCTGGAGCATATCGATGAGGCACAAGCCTCGCTCGAGCAGAGCGCTGTAATGTGGCAACAACTTGGGGAGCCAAAATGGCTGGCCTGGTCCCTTGAATGGTTGGGCTATTTGCTGCTGCAACGCGGGGAAGCCGGGCGTGCGCGGGCGATCTATGCCGAGCACGAGGCGCTGTTTCGCGCGACCAGTGATGGCGTAGGGCTCGTCTGGGTATTGAGCAGCTGGGGAACTGCGAAATCCCTCGTCGTGCCTGACGATCCCACCGGCAAAGCGTTGCTGGATGAAGCCCTGTCGCTCGCCCGCACCCTGCAAGATCCATTCTGTTTTGTCATGTGTTACTCATGCCTCGGCGATTGGGCGGTGCTGCAAGGGGATCACGCGACCGCCCGGCGCCATTTCCTGGACGCCCTCGAATGGCGCCGGCAACTGGGAACACGCTGGATCATCGCGGCTGGGTTATGGCAGGTCGCCAACACGATGCGTCTGCAGGGTGATTTCCCACAGGCGGAACCTATGTATGCGGAGGCGCTGGCATTGGCGCGTGAGCTTGGCGACCAGCGAAGCGAAGCCCATATCGCCCAGGAACTCGGCGTTGTGGCGATACATCTTGGCGACGTTGAGCGGGCGACGACCTTGCTGGCAGGGAGTCTGTCATCTTTTCGCAAGTGGGCGGACCCACTCGGAATAGCGCGTTGCCTCTTGGGATTCGCGGTTCTGCTGCAAACGCAAAGGCGTGAGGCGCAGGCGGCGCGTGTGTTGGGTTTTGTAGAGCCTTGGCTGCAATCCAATGGAATCCAACTCGTGCACTTTGACCACACCAATTACGTCCGCAGTGTTGCCGCAGCGCGCACGGACCTCGGCCAGGAGGCCTATGATCGAGCGCTCGCCGAGGGCCGCGAAATGACGCTGGAACAGGCCGTCGCGTACGCACGAGGACACATCCCTGTGTGACTGCACTGGTGAAGAACAGTCGGTTGCATCTGCTTGCAGATCCTCCAGGAGGCACTCGGTACCATCTGCACCGTGAACTTGAACAGATTCACAGGGCTGCCGGCCACTGGATGCCCGACTCCCGCTGAAGAGCATTTCGTCACGCCGGGCGTCGCCCCAGACCGCTATCTTGGTACGCGCAAATTCATAGCCCAACTGGAACTGAGCCTGAAAGGACCCCCACCGACCTCGGGTCACCTCCCCCAAATACACTTGCAGACCGGCTTCTCGATTCCAGAATTCGCGAACGTGGATTTGGGGGAGGAAGAACTCAAGATGGTAGCCCAACTAGAATTGAGCCTCGCAGATGCCGGGTGCTCTCCCCGGTATGAATACGCTTGGTCGTAAGTTCCCCCTCCGCTACGCTGCGGGGGCGCACGCGGCGAATCCTACTGGGCCCACAAATCAGATCTCAGGGTTCCGCCCCTCTTCGTAGACGAAGATCTTGACATGGTGCAACCAAGGAGTCAGAAGCCATGCGACACACACGTGCTGAAGTGGTCAAACGAGCAATTCGGGAGTTCCAACTCCTGGATCGCCTAGTGGGGGGACTTACAGTCGCAGAATGGAAGAGGGCGGTGCCGCGTTCCGAGACGAAGGACCCATGGACCGTCAAGGATGCGCTGGCCCACATCACCCACTGGAAAGCAGGCGTGGCGCTCTCTGCCAGAGGCCAGCGCAGACCACCGGAAGAACGCAAGCTCAATATCACTGACGGTAATCACCTCGTGTACGTACGCTGGCGGAATCGGTCTTCAAAGGAGGTGCTTTCGTGGCACAGGCAGGTGCACGTGGATCTACTGGCGGCGCTGCGGGAGGCTCCCAATACCTGGTACAGCCGACGGGACCGCGGCGCCGACTGGCCCTTTGATCTCGACGGCCATTCCGCAGAACACCGGGTGAAGGATATCCAACGGGCGCTGGCAAAACGCAAGACCAAGGCGCGCTGATCAGGTCCTCCAAAGGACTGGAATCGTAGCCCAACTGGAATTGAGCCTCGCAGATGCCGGGTGCTCTCCCCGGTATGAATACGCTTGGTCGAAGGTTCAAGTAACGCCCCCACCGGCCGGTGGGCACCTCCCCCAAATGCACGTTTCGCAACAAAACCGATCGGCGACTCAGACGTGCATTTGGGGGAGGCAGGAGGGGGCCCAATCATAGCCCAACTGGAATTGAGCCTCGAAGATGCCGCGTGTTCTCCGCGGTTTGAATACGCTTGGTCGAAGGTTCCCCATCTGCTGCGCTGCGGGGGCGCACGCGGCGAATCCTACTGGGCCCACAATCTAGCATGATTTTGCACGCGGCAACACGCAACAGTCCAACATGGCGAGAGGCAATTGCATGAGGCACTTGTTGATCTTCACCAGCCTTGCCCTATTCCTCACCGCTTGTGCTACGCCTGCCACGCCGACGCAGTCTCCTGCCTCAAACAAGCCTCCAACCGATACGGTCACGGCTACAGCCACGACTGCCCCCTCTCCATCCGCTGCACCCATTCCCTTCCCGGCTCTGACCCTCAAGCCGGGGGACTTCTATTTCAGTATGGATGGTCAGCAAAGCTTCATATTCTCGCGAAACGTGGCTGGTTACGACACATCACAATATTATCAATTACTAGACTTGGCCAGTACCGGCGGCAGCAAATTCATACGTGCTCAACTTGATAGCCTTGGTATGGGATATTCAAATACTGGGAAAGTGGATGAGTCCTGGGCTAAGAGATGGGAAGACATCTTTGAGAAGGCCGCATCCAATGGCATTTATGTCATGCCCGTGTTTGGTGTCTGGTACGACTGGAACAATGGGAATGGTTACTCCACCTGGAAATCAAATCCCTTCAATGAGACAAATGGTGGACCGGCCAAGACACCAGCGGAACTATTCATCTCCGACTCGCCTACCCAAGAATTATGGTTTAGCTGGATGAAGACGCTTATCCAACGCTGGCAAGGGCAGAAGAACATCATTGCATGGGAGATCTTCTCCGAAGTAAATATGGCTCCAGGTACCACGCAGCCTGAAGCAATTGATTTTGTGAACAGTGGGGCATTCATTGTCCATAACGCCGACGCATTTCACCGCCCGGTCACCGCCTCATTGGCAGATTTTGGCGATTGGTCCAGTTTTTATCGCAGCGACAGCATAGATTTCATCAACATCCATCCGTATCCGCTTTCCGGACAACTGGATACTACGATCATAGCCGAAGTGCGTTCCATGTTGGCAAAATATCGCAAGCCGGTTCTAATCGGCGAATCCGGCTTAAGTTTTGAGACTCCAGATAGTGATCCGCCCACGCTGACAACCGCAGGCCGGGCTGATATTGGGATCAAACACGCCATCTGGGCGGCAGTGGTTTCAGGTGCAATGAATGGTCGCGCTCTCTGGTGGGAAGATGGTGTCGCCATCTATTTCCCGTCTTTGAGTTGGCCCTTTATTCAAAAATATGCTAATGCGGACCTGCCAGCATCGAACTTCGTCAGAGGCGTTGATTTCACCGACTTCCAACCGCTGACATCCACATCCAACTCTGGAGTGTGGGGTGCGGCAGTCGGCAACGAGAAAATGGTACTGGGCTGGTATCGGGATGCGACCAGCGAGCCGCCGGATTGGAAGTTCCAACCCATCATCTCCAAACAGACGACTACCCTCACCGTCCCCGGCTTGGCCACCAACTGGAAGATTGATTTTTATGACACCAGGACTGGGACCGATATTGTCAGTTCCGCTATTGTTACTCGGGAAGGCATGAAGATCACTATTACTCTACCGGATTTTACGGATGACATTGCCTTCAAGGTGTACGTTCAACAATGATCTGACAGGAGAGCCCGTCCTCGTTTGCTCTATGGGACAAGTCGCCAATTCACTTGTATGCTCGGTGGGAGCCCACCTAGTGGGCTACGCGGCGACAGAAGGAGCTCATCTTAGCATGGAACATTCGGCGTACTGTTGGCTTTGGCTCGTCCTCACCCCAGCAAGCAGCGGAAACCGACAGCTTCCCAAAATTGGTGAAATTCATCTGCCAAAGGTAGCCATCCCGGAATTGAGCCTCGCAGATGCCGGGTGCTCTCCCCGGTATGAGTACGCTTGGTCGCGAGCGCATCTTGAAAGGCCTGTGCCAGTGTGTCTTGCCACTCGATACGCTCCCGCCGCCACTCCATGGCATTACCGCGATCTTCATTGGACTCCCTTTCTTGGGTCTGAAGGCGACACGTTTCCAGTCTGACTCCGGGGGACAGCTACCGCGCTCACTGTAGTTGTAGATGGGCACGGAAAGCGCGACAATGAATCCGTGGGCCAGTGGGCGCTGCGCCGTGCTTCAAGGCGATTGCCGGGATCGCGCCCGCTGGGTGAAATGGGGATTTGATCGCTCTGTTTGCCGAAAGGAGTGGCTACAATGCATAACCGGTGCAATATCCGACCAGGCAGGCCGATCAACCGGAGGGACTTCCTGAAGGTTGGGGGCATCGTGGGGGCTGCTTCCGTTGTGGCAGCCTGTGGTGGCACCGTCAGCGAAGGGAACGAAACCCCGACGCCGGCGGGCTCCCCCGCCGGTACCACACAAGCTGCTTCGCAATCCGCACAGTCTGCCGAGCAACCCGCTGCGGAAGTCGCGCTGCGGATCGCCCATGTCACCGACATGCACATCGCGGCGGGTGGACCCTCAGGGCAGGACTTTGCGCGGGCATTGCGCGATGTGCAAGCACGCCGTCCGAAGATTGACCTTATTATCAACACGGGCGACTCAATTGGCGACTTGCTCGGTGCCGCTAAGGATTCGGCCCAAGCCGCGTGGGATGTGTTCACCGGCGTGGTCAAAGCGGAAGTCTCAATTCCCATCTATCATGCGATCGGTAACCATGATGTCTGGGGCTGGGGCCTTCCTGCCGCGGAGCAGAAATCTCTCAACAGCGATCCTCTCTTCGGCAAGGGCTTCGCGCTCAAGGAACTCGGCCTCCCCAATCGCTACTACTCATTCGACATGGCGGGCTGGCGTTTCTTGGTCCTCGACAGCACCCATCTGCCGGAATTCGACATCGGCCAGGCATACACGGGCAAACTCGATGAAGAACAGTATGACTGGCTGGTGCAGCAGCTCGAGGCCACGCCTCAGCCAATGCCAGTGTGTGTGGCCTCGCACATCCCGATCATTTCCGCCTGTGAGCTGCTCGACGGCCCCACCGAGTCGACTGGAAATTGGGTGATACCGGGCGCGTGGGTGCATATTGATGCGCGGCGTCTTTGGGCGCTATTCTGGCAGCACCGCAATGTCAAGCTCTGCTTAAGCGGGCACACCCATCAGGTCGAAGATGTGCGGTACCACGGCGTGAAGTACCTCAGCGATGGGTCGATTGCCGTGCCACACATGGACTTCCCTCCCGGCTATGTGATTGTCAACTTGTACAAGGATGGATCGTCGGATAGTGAGTTTGTAACCTTCTGAGAGGTGAGATCCTTCCCGCTCAATAATCAGGGCAGGGCGAAGCCGCGGCAGCCGACTGTCACTGCTCAGAATCACAAAGACATCGTGGAAAAGGCCAGAATCGTAGCCCAACTGGAATTGAGCCTGCATACGCTTGGTTCTAAGTCGGACAGCTAATCCGTCACAGGCCCGAAGGAGAAATGCAATGAAGACACTCAGCTCTTTTCCCCTCATAGCACTGTCGGCCATTGTGTTGAGCGCATGTGCGAAGGCACCTCCGCAACCTAGCGAGGAGCTCATCAAACCGGGTGATCGTCTCGGCGATTTCCTCATCACCACAGGGGATAGCGAGGACGTTATCTACGTAACGAAACTCCACTGTCCCTTCGACAGCAGCACCAGTACGGAGTCTTGTGAACAACCTGTGGGCACAAAGGTAAATGTCGGACAGGGATTCTATGACGATAGGCCTTCCAGCGGGGAAACCTTGGATGAGTTTTGGGCAGCGCAGACCCATGAGATGACTATTGAAGGCCGCCCCGTCGACCTGCACGCCTTTGGGTCGATTGATTTCTACCATCCCGCTGTTGGTACCGTACGCGTATGGAACGTGGTCGTTGTAGCCGACACGCCAAGCAGAATAACAGCACACTCGAGCGGGGTGTGGGACGGTGAGCCCTGGGACTATAGTGCAATAGTTACATTCATCGCGTCGTAGTGGAGACAAACATACTCGTCCGCTGTCCTCGTCTTGAATGCGGATTTGATCGATTTGCAGTCCAAGTCCGCAGGATCCATTCTTGAAATAGATCGTCTTCCGTACGCCAATAGGACTTGGGGCTCTCACCGCTAGGTTCACAACCGCCCTTCCACAGAGGCCAAAATCGTAGCCCAACTGGAATTGAGCCTGAAAGGACCTAGCCCCCGGCCCCTTCCCAAATGGGAAGGGGAGTTCGTTGCCTCCCCCTGCAGGGGGAGGCCGGGAGGGGGTCCGCGGGTAGAATGAGGCTGTGCCGGTAGCCAAGATCATTGCAGGTCAGAGAATCGCCGCGGAGAAGCTTGAGCGCGCCAGGCAATTGCGCCGCGAGATGACTCCCGAGGAAACGATGCTCTGGCAGGAGTTGCGCGCCAATAGGCTCGGCCCTCATTTCAGACGCCAGCAGATCATCGCCGGTTTCATCGTGGATTTCTATTGTCAAGCAGCCGGCCTGGTGATCGAAGTGCATGGCGGGGTACACCGGGGGCACCAACAAACAGCAGGCGATGCCAGGCGCGATGGGGTGTTGAAGGAGATGGGCTTGCGCATCGTTCGGTTCAGGAATGAAGATGTCCGCACCAATCTGCCTCAAGTCGTAGAGCAGATTCGGAAATTAGTCCCGGACCCGACCCCCTGACCCCCTTCGTGGGAGGCCAGCCAGGGTCTCAACGCCTGGTGTCGATAGAATCATAGCCCAACTGGAATTGAGCATGAATACGCTTGGTCGAAGGTTCAAGTAACGCCCCCACCGCCCGGTGGCCACCTCCCCCAAATGCACGTTTCGCAACAAAACCGATCGGCGACTCAGACGTGCATTTGGGGGAGGCAGGAGGGGGCCCAATCATAGCCCAACTGGAATTGAGCCTCCATACGCCTGGTCGTGGGTTTCCCACGGGGACGCTTCGCGGCAAGTCCTGTCGGGCCCACTCTTCGGCGTATGCCCGTGGGTGCGGCCACATGCAGGTATACGGTACCGTATGACAGTGGATCCGGATCCAAGCCCGAACACGACCCGTCATGGCTTCCTCACGGGCTGCTGCGCGACCGCATTGCTCTTGATCGCATCCAGCCTGGCAGGGTGCGGCTCCTTGCCCAGCCCGGCTGTCTCCGCCTCTCCTGCACCCACTGGTGCGTCAATCCCCAGTCCCGCGCAGCCGGTCAGCGCGCCTTCTGAACCACCCGCGGTAGCGCTGATGGCCGGCTACGCGTTCCCTGCCGCCATTGATCCGGCGGCGCGCTACCTCTTCTACCTGCACGGCAAGATCATCGAGGATCAGGGCCTGCCCGCCGTCAGCCCCGAGTTCGGTGAGTATGAGTACGAGGCCATTCTTGGCGCGCTGGAGTATGCAGGCATGGTTGTCATCAGTGAAGTGCGGCCCAGGGATGCGGTCCCGACGACCTACGTGGGACGGATCAAGGATCAGGTCAGCCGCCTGAAGGAGGCGGGTGTCCCGTCCGGGCACATCACGGTCCTGGGCGCCTCCAAGGGGGCCTACATTGCGGCGCTTGCCTCGTTCTTGATCAAAGACCCCCTGCTGAATTTCGTGCTACTGGGGACATGTTATCCCGGCATGATCAGCGAATGGAAGAGCAGCCGGATGCAGCTGTACGGGAATGTCCTGGCGATCTACGACGAGGCCGAGGATGAGTATTCCGGCTCGTGCGAGGAATTGTTCCAGCTATCTGAGGGGAAGGGGCTTGGGCGACATGAGCAGCTCGTGCTGCATGTGGGCACAGGACACGGAATCCTGCACAAGCCTCTGGATGAATGGATCCTGCCGGCATTGGAATGGGCCAGCCAGTGAAGCGCGTGCCTCGCATTTCAGCCAGGCACGTTCTCCCAATGGGAACCCCATCGCTAGGAATCGAACACGAAACTGTCCAGGAAGCGATCGTACAGCTCCCAGTCTTCCTTGTCGCCGGCGTGGTTGATGATCACCATGTACAACTGCCCCGCCCTGGCAAAGTAGTAGCGGTCATTGGCGTAGGTCTGAGGGCTGCGCTCATGACGCAGGTGGATGGCGGTGGTCCCGGCGATCTGCGCATCCGGCATCCGTTCGTCGCCGAATAGATAGTGGTCCGTCAGCCATTGTGCCAGGTCCGTACCCTCCGGCGGGCGGAAATCCTGGCGATCGCTTGGATGGCTGATCGTCAGCTGCGGCCAGCGCTCACCATCCAGCTCCGGCCCGGTGATCGACACGCTGCGCAGCGGGTCATCGATGAATTCGATCTGCGCCTCGGACGGGTAGTGAAAGCTGTAGCCGAACACTTCACTGTGATAGACGTTCCAAGCCGCGCTCACGGCCTGGGCCGTGGCGGACTCTGGCGTGGCCGGGCTAGTGCCAGGTTGGCATTCTCCCCGAAAGTACGCCCATTCCTCGCATTCGCTCCCGGCGGGGAATACGCACGCGCCGACCTGTCCACCATCTAGGCCGGTTCTGATCTCCAGCCTGCCGCCGTTTGCCTCACAGAACACGGATGCCGGATTTGCTATTCCGACCGGGGAGGCTGCTGCCTCGGGAACCGCAGTCTCAGTCGAGCCGCAGGCAACCGAAAAGCCGAGCAGCAGCAGGCACAATGTCACGGATCCTCTGCGCATCATCTTGACCTCCAGCCTAAACCAGGCGGCAGCAAAGGCCGTGGTCGCCTCACCTTGTGGCTACCCAGACCCATGCGCCGCACCTCATCCACTTGACGATGCACGCCGTCAAGAAGTTCCTCCTTGCATTTTAGAAAGCATCCTGGAAAGGAGGAGTCGGCGCAGACCTCCAGCGGAGGTTTGCTTCACACCCCTGCGCGGCCCCCGGCCGCCTCGTCCTTGCACGGCGCTCTGGCGTGTCGGGCCGGCTTCCGAATGCCACGTTTCTGCCATGTTGCGAACCTGCCTCCTTCATACAATAACAAGGACTCGGATTGCGGTCCGGAACCAAGCCATGCGATGCAACTTGATTGAACCGTTGAAAGTGATCGGATGAGCGAAGGCCTGCAGCCGCGAGGCGAGCGCCGGACTGTCACTTTCCGGCGCGTGAGTCTGCTCGCGCTGGTTGCCATCGGGATCGCCGCCGCGGTCTTCTTGTGGCTTCGCGACCCACAGCAGCGAACGGCATTCTCGGATGTAATTTCTCCTTTTTTTGATGCCCTGGCCGCGGCCTCCCTGCTGTTGGCTGCCAAACGGGCTGCCGTCCGCTCCAGGCGTCTTGCGCTTGCCTGGGGAACAATCGGCGCGGCGATGCTGCTTTATACCCTCGGGGACATGATCTGGACCGTCCTTGAGCTCTTCCTGAAGGAAGTTCCGTTTCCATCGATTGCCGACGCTCTCTACCTGGCCTACTATCCCTTTTTTCTGGCGGGCGTCGTTCTGCTGACAAAAGGGGCTGCCAGCCCTCGCGAAAAGATCAACAAGGCGTTGGACATCCTCACCATACTGGCAGCCGCCATTCTCGGATACTGGAATCTGCTGCTTGGCCCGATCCTGGCCTCGAATGTGACCGCACCCCTGCTGGAACAGATCATCCTGCTGGCCTACCCGGTGGGCGACCTGGTGTTGCTCGGGGCCTTGCTTCTGCTGCTCTACGCCGAAAGCGATGCGCAGGATCTCCGCTGGATTCATGTACTGGCCACAGGCATCATTATCACGATTGTCGCGGACACCTTTTATGGCTATGCTTCCCTCCAGGGCACCTATGTCAGCGGAGGCCTCCTGGATCTTGGCTGGATCGCGGGCAACCTGGTTATCGGCCTGGCGGGCGCATCCCAATGGAGTGCCATGCAACCGGCGGATCCCGCTCGAGGCTCGCAACCGGGAGCCGCATTCCAAGGCAAGCTGAGATCCATCACGACCTATCTTCCATACTTCTGGCTGCTGGGCGCCTTTGGGCTGCTGATCGTCGGGGGGCTGAGGCCCCTGCCCATGAGTTTCCTTTCCATTGCCCTGGGCGCCGCGTTGATCATGGTCATGGTGCTGGGCAGGCAATTGAACACCCTTTCCGAGAACAACAGGTTGGCTCTCCAGTTGAAGTCGCAGGCGGCCCGCCTGGCGGACGCCAACCAGGATCTAAGCGCCGAGATCGCGGAGCGCCAACGCATGGCCGAGAAACTCTCGCATGACGCCCTGCATGACGCCATGACAGGACTGGCAAATCGAGTCCTGTTCATGGACCGCCTTGGGCAGGCCATGGAGCGCTCCCGGCGCCATCAGGGCAACTCCCTGGCGGTGCTTTTCATCGATGTGGATCATTTCAAGATAGTCAATGACAGCCTGGGGCACGCTGCTGGTGACCAACTCCTGATCCTGATCGGCCAGAGGCTGAAGGAAACCGTTCGTTCGATCGATACGGTGGCGCGCTTTGGCGGAGACGAATTCACGGTCCTGCTGGAGGAGTTGAATGGGGCAGACTCCGCACACGTGCTGACCGACAGAATCCAGGAAGCCATACGGCTGCCCTTCGGCTTGAACGCGCATAGCGTGCATGTAACCGTCAGTATTGGCATCGCCACGGACGTGATCCAGTACGATCATCCGGAGGATATGCTGCGAGACGCGGATCTTGCCCTGTATCAGGCCAAGTCGCTGGGCAAGGCGCGTTCCGAGGTGTTTGCCCTGGACATGCGCGATCAGGCGTTTTCGCGGCTGGAACTGGAGGAAGAACTGCGCCGCGGCGTGGAGCGCGGCGAATTCCGGCTGTACTACCAGCCCATCCGCTCCCTGGAATCCGATCGGATCGCGGGCGCGGAGGCGCTGGTGCGCTGGATGCATCCCGCCAGAGGCCTGCTGTTACCGGCGGACTTTCTGCCGGTCGCCGAAGAGTCGGGCTTGATCATCCCGCTTGGGAATTGGATCCTGAATGAAGCCTGTCACCAACTGAAGACCTGGCAGCAGCTGCACCCGCATCTCAAGGACATGACCATCAGTGTCAACATGTCGAACCGGGAGTTCTCGCAGCCCGATCTTGCGGCCAAGGTGGCTGGGGCCCTGAAGGCCAGCGGCTTGAAAGGATCCGACCTGCGACTGGAAATAACGGAGCAGGTCATGGTTGGCACCCGGCCGACGGCCAAGCATGTCATTGCGGAGCTGCAGGCCCTGGGTGTTCAGCTGCAGATCGACGATTTTGGGGTCGGGTATTCCGCGCTGTCGTATCTGCAGCAATTTCCAATCGATGCCATCAAGATCGACAGATCCTTTGTCAGCCAGATGCGTCGCGATGCCAGAAGTCTGGGCCTCGTACGGGCCATGGTGTCCATGGCGCGCGAGCTGGGCATGGACGCCATTGCCGAAGGCATCGAAACCGGAGAGCAGTTGCAGGCACTCAAGGCACTTGCCTGCGGCTTTGGTCAGGGGTTTCTGATTTCCGAGCCGATCGATGCGGCGTCGCTTGAAGAAGTCCTGGCCAACCCAGGCTTGCTGCACGGGCCCAGCCCCCTGACGCACCCAATCCCGGGCAGAGCAGGACCGCTCGGCTGAAGCGACTTGCGCGGCGCCTGCTGCATGGCATCAGGGCAGCGGCGGATGCACCACGATGCCCGTTGCCGTCCATCCCAGAGCTGCAGGATCGCGCGGCGCAATGAGGGTCACGCGGGAATCCTCGGCCAGCGTACCTGCACGTCCGGGCGGCAGGATCTTCGTATCAGCCGTCAGCGCAAACGTGTAGGAGTTCCCATCGACCGCCAGGATGGTAATGCTCGATCCGGCGGCATACGCTGTCACGGTGCCGACGCGGTGCGTCAGGGAGGGCTTGCCCGGAACAGCCATTACGGACCGGGCTATCGGACTGCCGCTTTCATCGGCCACGGACTGCACTACCACCTGCATCCCGACCAGCAGCGTCTCACCCTGCGCTTTCGGGCCCGGGACCTTGATGCGCGTCTCGGGCGTCAGACCGATTGTGATCGACGATCCGTCCGCCAGCATCAGCGTCAGGCTGGAGGCGTCCAGCGCGCTGAGCGTGCCGCGATAGATGGTCGGCTTGCCATGCTTGCCGGCCTGCGCGGTCGCTTGCGCACCGGGGATGTTCTGCTGCCCCGAACCTGAAGGCTGTCCCGCGTTTGGAGGAGGGCCATTCCCCTGTCCCGGCTGCCATGTTCCGGTGGGCGTTGGGCCCTGGTTCGGCGCGCCCGGGGTACCGCCCGGCGCGTGCGGGTTCACCGCTGCCGCACCTGCCAGTGCCTGAGACGTCCCGACGGCCAGGCTGAGCGCCAGCCCAACCAGCGTGCTCAGCAGCATCGTTCTGTTCATTTGATCTTCCTTTCCATGCGCAGCACCTGATTGCGAAGAGACTGCTTCATCGCCCCGAAGGGGCGCCTCGCAATCACAGACTCACTGGCTACGGTTGATACGTCACCGCCAAATTCACGAAGGCCTCGCTCCCGAACGAATTGCTGGCAACCACTTCGATCAGGTTCAGGCCCTGCTCCAGCGTCACCGTCGTTTGGAACGCGCCATCGCTGCCGGCGATCAGGATCTCATCGTTCACCGACACGACTGCGCCCGGGGAGGCGCTGCCCATCACCTGGCACTGCGCGATCTCGATCAGCGAACCGTCCTCAGGCAGCAGCACCTGCAGTCTCACCGGCTCAATGGTCGCCGCGGTCGAGGCGCTAGCTGCAGAAGCGCCCGGGGTGTCGCCGGGCTTGCACTCGCCGCGGAAATAGGCCCATTCCTCGCATTCGCTCCCGTCGGCGAACGCGCACACGCCGATCTGTCCGCCATCGAGGCCGGTTCTGATCTGCAGCGTGCCCCCGTTCTGCTCACAGAACACAGAGGCCGGATTCGCTATGCCGGCCTCGGAGGTCGCACTGCCGGGAACCGGCGTGAGGGTCGGGCCGCAGGCAGCCGCAGCCAATGCGGCCAGGGTCAATATGATCGTGGGCACTACGTTTGTGCGTCCCATTTGTGATGTGAGTGTAGCACTTTCCTGCACCGCCCGCGAAGCGAGGCCCCCGTGCAGCATGGCGAATTGTTCGCCTGGGCGTGATGCCAGCTCCTCAGGCGGTACAATGCGTGGCGATCCGTCCGCTCCCGCTGATCGGGACGCTCACATGGATGTCACCTATCGTGCCGCACGCGTTGAGGATCTTGCCGCATGCCTGGACCTATTCCAGGAGTCGGTCAGCGACATGCGCCTCCGACACAACCTGCCCTCCCGGCCCCAGCTGGACGGCGCGCACAGGCTCGAGATGTACCGCCACTTCTTGTCCACCGGCATCTTTCACGTTGCCGAGGCTGATGGGCGGCTGGTTGCTTTCGCCTCCGCCATCGTGCGCCAGCACCTGTGGTTCCTTTCCGGTTTCTGGGCGCTGCCCGGCATGCAGCAGCGCCATATCGGCATGCATCTGCTGCGAGGCGTGTGGGACGCCGGCAGGCACGCGGGCGCGACCACGTTCTTCGTCTGGTCCTCCATCGATCTGCCCGCCATGGCCGCCTATATGAAGGTGGGCATGCTCCCGGGCTCGCAGATACTCTTCCTGGAAGGCACACCCCTGTTGGAGGCGGAAGCCGCCTTGGGGTACGTGACGGAACTGCTGCGCGCAGACTTGGCGGGGACGCTGGACGAGACGGTGCTGGGCATCCGCCGCGACATGGACCACGATCTGCTCATTCGCTCCGGTTGGCACGCGCGCCAGGTGATGCATGCTGGACAGGCCGTTGGCTACTACTACGTCCACGACGGAACGATCGGCCCCGCGGCTTGGACGGACGCCGCGCACGCCTCTGCGCTGCTCACCCTGGCCTGCCGCGAGGCCCCGGCAGCCGACTCACGTCTTACACTGATGATACCGGGGATGAACCACGCGGCTCTGCGCTTCGGTTTCGACTCGGGGCTGCGGCTGACGGGTTTCGCACACCTGTTGATGTCCGGCCCCTTCGGCCACCTCGAACGTTATCTCCCGTCCGGCCCGGGGCTGTTCTAGCGCGATCACACGTTGACTTCGCGGCCCGCGCCTCATCGCTGATTCCCTCGATTGCCCGGGCACGGTTACACCCAACCCGAGGCGTATTTCATCACGAGGGTGACAGGCGGGCGCGCTGGCGGCGTTACAATGAGCGGGACTTCCGCGCCACAGCTTCTTCGGGTGCGAAATCCATTTCAGCCGAGGAGGAACATTCCATGAATGGGCAGACCGCGCAGCATCGCCGCATCCTTCAACGCATCGCCGATCGGGCCATGACCGAGGCGGGCCTGCTGCCGCACTTCTCCCCCGCGGCGCTGAGCGAGCTGTCACGGCTCGGGGCGCCGGCCTCCGCCGGCGATGGCGTGCGCGACCTCAGGCAAATGCTGTGGTGCTCGATCGACAACGACGACTCGCTGGACCTCGATCAGCTCACGCTGGGCGAGTCGCTGCCCGGGGACAGGATCCGCATCCTGGTCGCCGTCGCGGATGTGGACTCACTGGTCAAGGACGGCTCCGCCATCAACGACCACGCCGAGCACAACACCACCTCGGTCTACACCGCGGCTCGCATGTATCCCATGATCCCAGAGCAGCTCTCGACCGGCCTGACCTCGCTGAACCCAAGTGAGGACCGGCTGGCGCTGGTGGTGGACATGACGATCGCCGCGGACGGGACCCTGCCCGAGTCCGACATATACCGGGCCCTGGTGCGCAACCAGGCCAAGCTGGCCTACAACAGCGTCGCGGCCTGGCTTGAGGCTGCGGACAAGGAGCCCCCGCAGCTCATCCGCGCGGTCACGGGCCTGGCCGAGAACCTGCGACTGCAGGACAAGGCCGCGCAACGCATGAAGAATTTCCGACACCTGCAGGGCGCCCTCAGCCTGGAGACCATCGAGGCCAGGCCGGTCTTTGATGGCGATCAGCTCAGCGCGCTGGAGACGGAAGAGAAGAACCGCGCCAAGGAAATCATCGAGAACTTCATGGTCGCGGCCAACGGCGTGACCGCCCGCTACCTCTCCGCCCACAGCTTCGCCTCGATTCGCCGCGTGGTGCGCGTGCCAAAGCGCTGGGACCGCATCGTCGAGATCGCCGCGCAACACGGCGCGAGCCTGCCGGCCGTCCCCGATTCCAAGGCGCTCGAGGAGTTCCTGGTGCGGCAGAAGGCCGCAGACCCGGTGCGCTTCCCGGACCTGTCACTCTCCGTGATCAAGCTGCTCGGTTCTGGCGAATATGCGGTCGATCTACCTGGTCAGGACGCCCCGGGGCACTTTGGCCTGGCGGTCAGGGACTATGCACACTCCACCGCGCCCAATCGCCGCTATCCGGACCTGCTCACCCAGCGCATGTTGAAAGCGGCGCTTGCAGCCCAGCCCCAGCCTTACAACGAAGAGGTACTCAACGCGCTGGCCGAGCACTGCACCATGTCCGAGGACGTGGCCGTCAAGGTGGAGCGGCGCGTCGGCAAGTCGGCGGCGGCCCTGCTGCTCGAATCCCGCATCGGCGAAGAGTTCGATGCGGTCGTGACCGGCACCGCAGACAAGGGCACCTGGGTACGCCTGCTGAGCGTCCCGGTGGAGGGCAAGTTGGTGCGCGGTTTTCAGGGGGTGGACGTGGGCGACCGCGTCCGCGTGCAACTGATCGAGACGGACGTCGAGGCGGGGTTCATCGATCTCGCTCTCGTCGGTTCAACCAGTCACCGATAGGCCCGGGCCTAATCCGCCATCTGTCCGCCTGATGGGACTCAGGCACCCTCAGGGGAACGACAAGGTGCTGGGTTCAGGCCCCACCATGTTGTGCCCGTGCATCAGCCGCCTGGCTGAGGCGGCAATGGCAATTCCTCACACTTGCTGTACAATATATTTGTGCTTTGTATCACAAGATAGCTGCAGCGCGCGCTGGGCGGTCAACCCGAGGCGGACCCGCTCCAGCCCATGTGGGAGGGAGGCACAACATGAGCATGGCAGCGTCCGTGAGGCCCGTAGTCTGCTCCGCGATCTTCCTGGTCCTGGTCAGCGCATGCGCAGCCGCGCCTTCCACACCGGAGGCCAGTCCTCTGCCTCCGCCGACTGCGGCTCCCACAGCGCCCCCTCCGGCCACGGTTGAGGTTGTCCCCACTTCAGCCGGAATCATCCTCTCTTCGCCGCAGGATATTGTTGGAATCTGGGATAGCCAGGTCTTGTATGAACGCGGCTTTCACCAGTTTCGGGAAGATGGAACAATGATCATCGCCTACACGTATGAGCAGCTCGAGTCCAAGCCGGTCTTCAGCACACCCGCCCGGTACTGGTTCGAGGGAGAGACATTTCACGTCGAGGATTTCTGCGGGCACGGTACCTATGTGCTTACGCTCACCAAGGAAAACGACCGCAATCGGACCCTGTCATTTCAGCTGATCGACGACCCCTGCGAACAGCGTCCGATCGATTGGAGGAGACCTATGCGCTGGGTGGAACCGTAGATCCGCCATCAGCGTTTCACTAGAGCCGCCTCGCGCGTTGGTCCATCTGCTGGCGCGCCGATCTGCACTATCCTATGTGGATGGAGGGACACCAATAATGAAACGACTGACCAGCGCCACGTTCGTGATCTGCTGCGCGATCTTCCTGGCGGGCTGTGCGCCATCCAGCACTGCCACGGGCCCTATCAATCCCGGGGACAAGATCGGGGGCTTCCTGATCACGACGGGCGATGCGGAAAGCACAACGGACAACTGGGGGCTTGACTGCCCTGATGAGGCAACCGCCGAGCCCTACCACTGCAACGCAAAGGTCGGCAAGAAGGTCAATGTGTCCTGGGGCATTTACGGCGGGCTGAAGGACATGGAAACGACATGGGCGGAGCACACCCACGAGATCTTCATCAATGGTCGACCAGTCAAGCTCGAGGCGTTCGGCACGCAGGACGTGGTCCATCCCCACATAGGCGAAATGCGCTACTGGAATGTGGTGATCCTGGCCTCCGGGCCCGGCGAATTGTCTGTGCGCAATGCCGGCGTCGTGGAGGGCGACCCATTTGACTCCACGACCATCTATTCCTTCAGCACTCCGTAGGAATCGTGTTTACCCGCACACACCGCAGCACAGCCCGGCGGTTGATGACCGCCGGGCTGTGCTGATCGCTTGGCGCCCCAACGGGGCGACGAAGCAATCCGCTCCGTGATCCGCGTGGCGATTCCTTCCCGTCGCCGTGCCTCGGGGCAGGCTCTGGGCTGTGCCCTGCCCGCAATGAGGCGAGACGCAATCAGGGCGGGTGGAGGGCCCGTACGTTTGTAGGCTGCAGTGCGCGTGGATGCGTGGGCTACGAAATCATCACGAACTTGCTGGCCTTCACGCCGCAGATCGGGCAGTCGGCAGTGGGCTGGCCAATTTCGATATTGCCGCACACCGGACAGAGATAGAACTCGGCCTGCGCCAGATCCTTGCCCTGCTGCGCGGCCTCCAGTGCCAGCGTGTAGATGCGGGCATGGACTTGCTCGACTTTGACTGCGTAGCCGAACATGCGCTTGGCCTTGTGTCCGTCCGCCTCGGCCTGGGCCAGCATGGGCGGATACATCTCGGTAAACTCGTACGTCTCGGCCGCGATGGCGGCCTGCAGATTCTCGACGCTCGGGCCGATCCCATCCATGGCCTTGAAATGCCCCTCAGCGTGGGTGCGCTCGGCCTGGGCCGTGGTGCGGAAAAGGCGCGCGATGTTGGGCAGTCCGTCCTGCTCGGCCTTCTTCGCCCAGGCTTGATACTTCTGGAAAGCCTGGCCCTCGCCGGAAAACGCGGCCTTCAGGTTGTCATTCGTGGTTGCGGTGACTGTAGCCATTGGATGCTCCTTGGGCAATCGGATCATTCGAATCCGCGTGGTATGACTGCCAAAGGCGATCGCGGTGCGGAACCACACAGAAATGGGACAGGCGATCTGCGACCGCCAGTCCCTGTCTCACGAGGCGTGAGCGCCTATTCCGTCTGCCCCAACAGGTAGTTCTGCAGCCCCATCTGGGAGATCTGATCGGCCTGCGCCTCCAGCCAATCCAGGTGCTGCTCTTCGTCCTCCAGGTTGTCCTCGATCAACTCGCGCGAGCCGCCGTCCCCCACCTCCAGGCACAAGCGAATGCCCTCGTTGTAGGCCTTGATCGCCCCGGTTTCGGCAGCCATGTCGTTCTTCAGCTGCTCCTCCACGGTGGCGCCGATGGAGATCCTGTTGAGCTGGCTGACGATCGGCTTGCCCTCCAGGAAGAGCAGCCGCGCGATCAGCTTCTCGGCGTGCTTCATCTCCTCCACGGCGCGCTTCTCGGTGGCCTCGTGGAGCTTCTTGTACTGCCAGTTGGCGCACATCTCGGAGTGGACCATGTATTGGCTGATGGCGGTCAATTCATCCGCCAGGAACGCGTTCAGCACGGCAATGACCTTGTCGTTTCCCTTCATGGTGGTGCCCTCCTTTGTCACACCCATTATACGTAGTTTGTTCACGACTTCACAAGTGATGAACGTAGCCCTCCCCCATGACCATCCGCAGGCGGGCGGCGTTTTTCCGGGCCGACTGGCGGGGGGTGACATCTGCGACACCGGGGGGTGACAGAATGTCAGGGGTGACAACCGAGGGGGTGTCATTTGCGACACCAGGGGGTGACACCCTGTCACCCCTGACAAGCGAGGGGGTGTCATTTGCGACACCAGGGGGTGTCATCTGCGACACTGGGGGGTGACATAGCTGTGTCACCCGAACCATCATTAGCCATCACTTAACCATCAATTGGGTACTTGCTTTTTCTGTATTTGCATCTCTCAGTACTTACTGGATTGGGTACTTACTATATGTGGCAACTCCCCACTTCTGCATATGCCATAAGTGGATGATCCACATATGGAGATTCGCCCAAAGCGGTTCCTGTTTCGGAGCCGGGCAGGCGCCGCAAGGGGAAATGGCATCTGCTCTGCGGCATGTGATGCGCATCCCCTGAATCATCGGTACAATACCTGCACCGTTATGTGCCAGCTCCCCGGAGAATGACGGCCGAATGCGCTCTGCAGGCTGCTCTGGGACACGTGGAATAGCTGGGTTCGGCCTGGAGGCGGCAAACTTCCATGAAATGCCACTCTTCAACGATCATATGCTGCCTCTTTCTCAGCCTCTCTGCTCAGGGATGCATCACCCTGACCGGGCCTGATTCCGCGAACACCATCCAGGCTGCGCCAAGTGCCGCCCCGTCTCCTGGCAGCATGCGGGTACGCGGTCGCGACGGGATGAGCATGGTCTACGTCGCCGCGGGCGACTTTGACATGGGCAGTGATTATCTGGAAGCCGCATTCGGACGCAAACTGTGCCGCCAATACATCGGAGGCAGTGCGGCTGCCGCCTGTTACCCGGACAACTTTAGAGACGAAGCGCCGCCGCATCACGTCACGCTCAATGGCTTCTGGATTGATCGGACGGAAGTGACCAACGGCCAGTATCAGCGGTGTGTGCAGGCTGGCGCCTGCCGACCGCCGGCGGAGATCCGCTCCCACTATCGTCCCTTCTACTATGGAAATGCCGAGTTCGCTGATTATCCGGTCATCCTGGTCACGCGGGATCAAGCCATCGCCTACTGCAGCTGGGCTGGAGCCCGCCTGCCAACCGAATCAGAATGGGAATATGCTGCAAGGGGACCGGAGAGTTGGATCTTTCCCTGGGGTGATAGCTTCGACGGTACTCGACTGAACTATTGTGACGAAAACTGCGATGCCGGTCCGAGCGACCCGAAGATGGATGATGGCTACGCAGATACCGCGCCGGTGGGGACCTTCCCATCCGGGGCCAGCTGGGTCAACGCACTCGATATGGCAGGCAATGTTAGGGAATGGGTGGCGGATTGGTATGGAACCTACCCGGCTGATCAGCAGATCAACCCAACTGGCCCGGCTTCCGGGGAGTCGGTCATTCCCCGGGGCGGTTCATGGATCGATAATCCCAGCCTTGTTCGCAGTGCCAACCGCGGCGGCAACACCCCCGACTATTATCGCGATTACTATGGATTTCGCTGCGTCATGGACTAGCAGCAAGAGATCATGAGGCTGATATATGGAAAGCAAAACACCGCCTCTCGGCGGTGTTTCGGTTTCGGGGCAAAGGATTCGCCTGTGCCTGCGTCGTCATTGCCTGACCGGCATGGCAGGCAACGGGAAATTTCTACCTAACGGCTGATCCAGAGGTCAGACTCTCGGCGTTGATAGCGTGTATGGCGTGACCTTGCGCCTATGTGGTTTCGAATCTACGGGTAGATCAGTCTCAGGCGTGTACGGTTTCTACAGCGGGTTTCTGCGGTTGCACCCGGGTTGCACCGAGAAGAGGAAGGGCGACTCTGATAATCATGGGCCTTGATGGCGCACCACAACACCCTGCCTATACAGACAACAATCCAGATGCGCTGGAGATGCCCAGCAGGTGGTCGCGCCCGCTGCGTCATCGCGAACTTCAAGGACCGTGGGCTCCTCAGAGGGAGCTTCGACCGCCCCTCCTCCCCTGGCTCAACAGTGCGTGCTCATGCGGCCGGATTTGACCACAAGCGGCTCTTGTACAGGTGCCGACCCGGCGGGAGTTTCGGACGCTCCATCACGCACCTGCCGGAAGATACTCATCAGCATGGCGATTTCCAGAAGCATGACCCAAGGGTACTTGTTCTGCAAGAATCTCGGCCATTCGTGCATCAGCGTGTTGGATCGGCCGATGAATATCACTGCAATTGAGACTATCAGAAGCTGTAGGTAATCAACGAAGCCGGCCTGCGCCCTCATTCGGACGAGGATGAGTGACAAGCAAACAAGTGCCGCGCAAGATAGTATCACCGATTTGTAATCGAGGCTGATGATGGGAAATACGTCCATCAAAGGTACCGAGATCATGAAGCCAGAAAGTACGACTTGGCCCACGTTTTTGAAGCGCACGAGAGCATGCCAGGCAGTCAGCCAGATCAGAACGGGAAGACAGGTAAAGAAGATCTCCATGAGGCGCAGTTCCGTGGCACCGGTATCCAGATCAAGCGCCAGGTACCGTGCGAATGCATTGGCCGAATGGTTTTCAATCCAAACCATGGGCCCCAAATCCCGCATAACCTCGAGAAAGCCGAATGCATTGGCGGGACCTAGGACAAATAGCAGGCAGCCATTGACAAGCAGCGATGGAAGAATGACCTTTGAGCGCTTCACAAAATACAGGACCGCAAACAGAGCGGCCGGATAGATCTTAATTTGCACGGCGACACTCAACAATACGACCTGCAACAAGATCCGGGAGGGGTACTTCAGCAGGACGTACATTGAGGCAAGAGCAAAGACCATCGCAATAATGTCGAGTTTGCCTCGCTCAAGGCTGTAAAGGAACGGGTAACTTGGAAACAAGCTAAGCAGGACAAGGAAGAAGAGTGCGACATGGAGTACTTGGGAATTGACCCGGCCCGACTTGGAATCAACCTCGGCGAGGTCCTTGGCCATCACTGCGGCAAGCGACAAACAGAGTACGTTGGATACGATCAGGACCACGACGTGCACCATGTAGGCCTTATTCTCAGACAAGAGGAGGTAAGGTAATCCCAAAGCAGTCGCCAACGGCGGCCACTGGTTTTGCACAGGCACATAAGTTCCGGATAGCAACGCTTGCGCGGACTCGTAGAGGCCAGACCGGAAATCGCCCCCAGCGGGGGAGTAGGGCACAAACCCCATGTCTGGGAAATGAAACAACCATGAGTTGGTGTCGATCAGTGGGAGCAGGGTGTTGAGAAAGTACCCTGCCAAGAAACAGAATCCAAGGAAGATAAGTGGCGTATACGCCCGCTGGTGGGAGCTGGTGAGCAGATGTTCCTCGTCTCCCTTGGTTACAGCGAAGAACAGGAGAAAGATAGACAGAAACAGTACCTCTTCCAGGTGATTCGTGCCTGAGAGCAAGTCGAGCCCGGGATTTTGCCTGTCGTGGTAGCCGGCGATCTCTTGAATGGGCGCAACCTGCAAAGAATGACGCGCGGCACCGGCGATCACTCCTGCCATCAATCCCGCCACCAACAGCCAGAGTGTCAGCCTGAAGAAACGCTGGACGGGAGGAAGGGTGGCGAGAGGAGGCCTATTGAATCTGGAGAGCGTCGGCGGGATAAACGGTGCCAGGACAAGGGTGGCCAGCAGGATGAATCCGATGCGAACCAACAACCTGCGGTCCCAGAAAAGCGGGATGAAAAGATCGGCCATACTCAAGGCCAGTGACAGCGCCAACAACGATGAAGCAATGACCTTGGCTAGCCACTTTCTTGTCGAGCGCGGGTAGCCTTTCAAGTTCATGATTGCCTAGTGTGATGCTGCAAAGAGGCCCAGGGTGGCATTCTGCACTTCGAATCGCGGCCACTCTTCGGTGAATGGCGGGCAGTTGATCGGCAATATTGATTTGAAAAGACGACGTGCCTGGGTGAAAGGTCCAAGGCAACAAGTGGCGGTCTGGCCTGTCCGCCTCTAGATTGTACCAGTGCCTAGGTTAGTTCCAGTTGCAGGGTCGATGAAAGCATCCAAGTTTGTGGTTCGGTGGCACGACATCCGGAGCAACTGCGCGTTGCAGTATGCTATTGTTGCCTCTCATAACACTCGATCGAGCGCGCTCGCTGAGGGTCTGTCACGAGGTTGCTCTTAGCGTCTGGGCAGTGCTATGCTGTGGAGAGTTGCGGCAAGTGATCTCCCAGCTGGAACCTCAAGTGATATTGCGGCGTTGTCATACCCCCATATATGGCCATAAGAAGCGAGATACCGCCTTTTCGGCGGTATATGCTAGGCTGGGGGCAAAGGATTCGCCTGTGCCTGCGGCACGGTGCAAGCGAGCCTCCACCTAACGGCTGATCCAGAGGTCCGCGAATCGACGTGCATGGCGTCTACCGTGGCACATGCGGCTACGTGGTGACAAATGTACGGGTAACTCGGTCCACAGCGTGTATAGTTTCTACGGCGTGCTTCCCCATCTGCAACTTATCTGCAACTGCGAGGCCGCATCATGCGGCCATCGTCGCAGATCCTTGGTGTCCTTCCAAGGGCAGGTCCTTGGGCAAGGGCCCAAGGGCAACCGCGGAACGTGCAGCTGGACGAGGAAAGGCGACTCGAATCCTCATTAGCACGGCCCGCCGAAGAGGATCAGCGCTGTGGACACAGTGGTCAGTGCCAGGCCGCCGAAAGCCGTCAGGCCCTCTGGAGTGCGGACGATGCGCCGAAGCGGCGGAACCCATCTGCCGAGGGGGCTCCAAGGATCCCACTCGAAGTGTCCGCCCTCCTCGTACTCCTCACCGTCCGGATCAAAGGAAGAACGCCCTGAGTCGTAGAGCCTCGGGGCCTTTGGCGTGTTCGGGCCGGAGGTACGCCTCCAGTTTCGGGCGCTCAACGATACGCCAACAGCGCTCATCAGCAGTCCAATCCCCAGGGCCAGCACCTGGTTCTCGCATGGGTCACGGCGGAAGAAGCCTTTGGCACGGGGCTTGGGCGTCGCACTCGGAACGGCCGTCGCGGTCGGGGTTGCCGAGGGCAAGGGCGTGCTGGTAGCGGTTGGCGTCTCTGTCGCGGTGGGTGTGAACGAAGGGTACTCAACCGGGGGACGGTTCTTCTTCTCGGGCTCGCCGCCGCCCTCGGGGCAGGGATCTGGATCATTGGGGCCTCCGCAGCCTGCATATGCAGCCTGCCGAGGATAAGCTGCGGCACTCACTGCAACGAAGAGTCCGGCTGCCAACAGCGTTATCAATGGCGATCTAGTGCTCATCTCACCTCCGTGGGCACGAGGGCATGCCCGTGGCAACCCCAGGAACGACTCTGTGATTCGGTAACAATAGCGAGCCTGCGGCACGCTCTCGCGGATCCTGCCGAATGGGTATCTCACCCAGAACTTGGTTCATGCCAGGTTTTTCGCCCGTGACGAACGACCTACAAGCCACTCTAGATGTCCGAATAGGGGGATTAGCATCAGCATACGACTATTCGTGCCGAAGTGCAACTTTGGGAATTCCTTCACGAGCACTTGTGAACTGCGATGGGGAAACGCGATCCGCGGGCTACGGAAGCTACCGACGGATGAATGCCATACTTGTTGTGCTTTCCAGATCGTCCAACGGACTTGGATCGCTCCCCAATGACTGAGCCAGAGTTCAGGCTTTCGGCCGGGTGAGCGCGCCTCAGGCGCCTGTCCTGAGCGCGCGAAGGAAGCATCGACCATCCTTGCGCTACGAGGCGCAAGGGCATGCGGCCATCGTCGCAGATCCTTGGTGTTGTTCCAAGGGCAAGCCCTAGGGGCACGAGCCCCGAGGGCAACCGCCGGAGGTGCGGCCGGAAGAGGAAAGGCGACTCTTGTTCGCGATTTGCCCGAATGGCATAATAGCCGCACGGTCAGGGATTAAGTGATTTCTTAGGACAAAATGTACTTAGGATGAACAATAAGGCAGTAATATTAGGGTGTTATAAGGGCCGCCCGTGATTGGTGGGTGTCTTACTCACAAGTCCGGCAAAACGCAATCGGCTTCTCAATGACGATTCGGTTGCCGAAATCATCAAGACCACCGGCAAGAATCCAATAGAAACGGAAGGTGAGAGCCATGAAGAAGCAGATTCTTCTCTTGGTAATAGTGGCCTTCATCATTGCCTGCACAATACCCCTGGGCATACCAACGCTCAAATCGGAAATCGCCACCGCACCACCGTCAACCTTCACTGACAATCCAACAGAATCGCCGGGGTCAGCGATGATCCATGTCGATTCATGCGGCGCGGATCCCTGGGATACAAATGCTGACAGTGAGGCGATCCAGCAATGTGTTGATATGGCCAGTTCCGGAGACACAGTGCTCTTCACCTCAGGAACCAACCTCCCAGATTACCAGGGCTACCTGATCGATAAAACGATCTTCCTCGTGGCAAACACAGCAAAGACCAACCTGACGTTCACCGCCACCGATCCTGAGAATCGCGCCCTTTTACAGGCGACTGACGACTTGAAAGGCTATGTCGTAAGTGTGGTCTCTCGCTCACAGGTCCCGAATTATGCAGAAGTCGATGACATCACCATAAGTCATCTGCACATTGACGGGAACCGGGAAACCCGGGTTTGCCATGGCCAAGATAACATTGGGAACGGCGTGGATGACAACTGGGGCACCTGGCTGCCTAACGAGTGCCCAAATCCGGGTGATGGGCTGTGTGATCCTGGAACCCTGAGTATGTGCGCCGCGAGCGACCTGCAGGACGTGGATCAGGATTACGTGGGTAATCCATCAGCCTGGAGCACCGGGTTTGTCGTGGATGATTTATACATCTCAAATACGGAATGTGCAACCGCCCTGGTCTTGTGCGCAGCAGAAAGCATGATCAGGGATACTACTATAGACATCGCTGGTGATCATGTACTAAACCCTTCCTGTGAACAAACCGACACAGATGAACCAGAAGGCGACTGGTCAGATGGCATCACCTTTGAGGGGCCAGGGCACACGATCACAGGCAACACGATACTAGATGCCTCAGATGTTGGCATTGTCTTCTTTGGTGGTAGGGACACCGTCATATCCAACAATACGATCCAGGCGCGCCCGGGCAACTACGGTATGTTCGCTGCAATCGCAATTCACCCCTGGGGATGGGGAGACGTGTCAGGGCTCGAGATCACCGGTAATGTGGTCATCAATGACGCCAGCTCCTCTTGCGGGGGCATCCACGCCGGAATCAATATTGGCACCCACATGTGGAGTGGTGGGTGCGTAGGATACGCAGATTTGGTCGCGATCGGCAATCCAAACGTCTGCACTGCCGAACCCCCGCAGCCCATGGGAACCCAGTGTATTCAAGGGGAACCCTGCCAGATCTGGGCCTACGTCTCAGCCGGCGAAACTTTGACGCTGCGTGACAACCACGTTACTGGGGCACAGGTGAACTACTTGATCGAAGGACTGGATCTGGTTGGGACCCTGATCGAGTCCGGGAACATCAGCACAGCACCCAGGATGACCGATTGGGAAACCGATGCCAACTGCGGGATGGGCGGAGAAAATGACAGTTGGACCACTATCGATTTTGCCGCCCAACACCCTACAATTCCTGGCTGGACGGATCAACGGATCCATTGTCAGTACTAAGCAGGGCAACGTGCGGCGGGGAGTATTTCAAGATGAAAGCACTGATTTTGAACAAGTTAGTCCTCATAATTGTGTTGTTGGTCGCGTCGAGCATGGCAGGAGGAAAAATGAGACTGCCGAAGGGCGATAGGTCAAGCCAGCCACTGTAAGGTCTGAAACGGCGGGAAATATCATCGGGAAAAGCATATCGCGAAAGACAAGACTGCGAAAATCGTTCTATACCGCTATCGAAAAATCTCGTTCAACATGTGGCAACCCAACCCCACATACAGGCGGGCGGGGGCTAAGCGCCTCCCAGAATCAGCAGCGCGACCCTGCCAATATCAGGGTAGGCAAAGGGGTGACTGCCATACCTGCCCCCGCCGCTGATACAATCGTTAGATCAATTTCTTACCGATCATTCCCCCATCCCCCAAACTCTTTCTAATTCGAACATTCCATAGCTAGATTCTGCACGCTCAGGCGTGTCGTATCTGACCATGGAATGCCTGATCTAGGGCGGCCTAGAAGACGCACCCACCTTGCATTTGATATCAATTCGTCTACAGAGTGCATTAGCGTTGCATCAGCTCCTGACATCTTCGTTGGGGGTTTGTAAAATGCACATGGCATTAGAACGCCTGTTCCAGTGAGCTGCACCACGGAATGCTCGTCCTGCCCGCGTGACCCGCCTCACCCTCTCGGCACTCGCGGTCACTGATCCGTGGTTCGGCCGAGCGAGCTTTCGTCCGAGGCGGCATCCAGCCGCCATCGGACATCCTGGCGCCAAGCGGCGCCAGGGCAAGCGAGCATCGGCCACCCTCGCGGCAAGTGCCGCAAGGACGGGTGGCATTCGGGCGAGCGAGCCTCAGGCGACCATCGCCCATCCTAGTTCCATGAGGAACCGGGACATCTTCCCCCGGCGCTTTCGTGCGTCGGCAAATTGCGAAAGTCGGTATCTACTCTGGAAACAGGAATTCGCCAGCAAGAAACAGGATGAGCAATAGCCCAGCCATCGTTGCAGCATACACGAGGAATGCACGTTCATTCTTTCGGGTGATGGCGACGACACCGGTGATGAAGGCCAGAATCCCAGCCGCCATTCCAGCCAGCATCGTAAGAGCCAACGCCGGCCTGGCGAGGATGTCTTCCAAGATAGTTCCGCCTGCAGGCACCGACGGATACACGAGGTTCACGAACGAGGTGCCAATGACAAACAGGATCGGCATGAGGAGTATCAGCCTCAACGACCATTTGCCTGCTTCGGATCGCGGTAGTAAATGGAACTTCATTGTCTGTTCGCGGAGGAGTGGGCAGAGTTTGCCTTGACGCTGCTATTGTATCAAATCTGAAGAGACCTTATGGAAGAGCCGGGGATGAAGGACTCGATTGCACCGCGGCGGAGCTGCAGGTGAGCCTCTACCAGCTGATCCAGAGTTCGGCGAAACGACGTGTACAGCGTCCACAGCGCGAAAAAGCGGCTATGTGGTTCTAGAATTACTGGTAGATCGGTCTCAGGCGCCCACGGCTTCCACAGCGTGTTTCTGCGGTTGCACCCGGGTTGCACCCGGAAGAGGAAAGGCGACTCCAGTCAGTGTTGGACGTGAAGTTCACCGCCGGGGATTTCAGCGGGTGCCCGTCGCCGCGTCTGGCGCACGAGGTGTTGGGCGCTAGCCGGACAATCTATTTTGCAGTAGCCAGTGATCTCCACACGCCTATTATTGCCCCCCATCCGACGCGCGGTGCCTATTTATTGATCCTCTCCTCACGAATGTAGAGGGTCACAAGCAACACGGCGAAGACTGCCCCGATGATGGTAGGGATCCAGGCGTCAGGAATTATGCCTCCAACCAGGATGCCCCAGGCCATCGTGATTGTGTAAAGGATCATCCAGACGGCTTGCACCAGGACCACGATCTTGACTTTATCCCAGGCTCTCTCCATGTACGCTAGCCCAGCACCAAGCGCAAGGGCAAGCACCGTTGCCCCAAATACGCGCTCGACGGCTGGATCTTTTGCTCCCACGAGCTGTGGGCTTACGACGTGCAGCAAGCCATAGATCGCCCACCAGATCGCGTAGACCAGGATGGTTATCCTGAGTCCTTTGGAAGTCTGACCTTTCATGTTGGCGCCCCTCCTTCTTGTTCAGAGCTCAAGTACAACATCGAGCCTGCGGCCTCGGATTTCCCATTGTTGCCTGCGCTCTATGCCCATTCCCAAACCTCACCATAGAATAGCACGCGCGAGGGCCTATCACAAGCCCCCAGACAGCCCCAGTTTTCAGCGACTGCCGACTGATCCAGAGTTCCGCGAATGCGCGTCCAATGCGTATACAGCGTGAAACAGCGGGTATCTGGTGCAACAACTACGGGTAAGACAGTCCAGGGCGTGTATTGTATCTAGAGCGTGTTACTGGCGTTGCACCCGGGTTGCACCGCGGGGCCGCATCTAGCGGCCGCCGCGAGTCCCTGAGGCATGGGCCTCAGGGGCACCCGGAAGAGGAAAGGCGACTCTGGTGGTCGACAACGCTTCAAACAAGCGTTCAGTAGCCTCGCTGTATGTGTGCTTTGCAGGTCTCGGCTTGGGCAGCGGGCGTGCCAAGTTGCGCTGTCCTTGAAGATCCCCAACAACCGGGAAAATCACACGATCTAGCTCTGCTCCTCTAGGGTGACGATACAAGGGCTTCGCCGAGTCGTCGCCATGGTATGACCCATGCAGCTTCTCAGGGCGTGTTCGTCCGCAGCTCGCGCAGCACGCGCTGATCGAGACCGGCCCGGCGCGAAGCATCCAGCATGCTCAGGCGTTCTGCCATGGTGTTTTGGAACAGGGCCCTCACATCCGTGTATTTCCCTGCCAGGTCCCTCAAGATCTTGGATGGAAAGACCAGGAATTCGCATTCGTCTTCTGTGATGACATTTGCCGTGCGCGCACTCCCGGTCAAGGCCGCCACCTCACCGAAGTAATCACCTTCCTTCAAGGTATTCAGAACCACATACTCATCGTCTTTGATATACCCAACACCCACGCTGCCCTTCAGGATGAAATAGGCCATGTCACTGGTCTCGCCGCGATAGACGACCAACTTGCCGCCGGACGCCTCCGCGATCATCGTTTGAGCAGCCAGCTCGTCACGCTCTCGGGGTGTCATCCTCTCAAGACCGCGCACCTGCTGGACAAAGAGGTCAATCTCGGATCTCGTAGCGGCGCGGCCTGCTCCAAGCCGCGGCGCCGCCTCGACTCCTCGCAGGAGGGTGAGCGTGCGCTTCCATTCGGTGAAGGTTTCCCTCAACGCGGGCAGGCTCAGCACAACCCCTGCGGCAATGAGTAAGGCAAAGGCACTGATCGCGTACAGAGTGCGCACGTCCATCAGATCTGCCAGCCCCGCCAGTCCCATGCCCGCCACGAGCATGAGATCGCACACGACAAAATAGAAACTATTCACGCGGCCGCGCATTTCGCGGGGTGAGGCGCGTTGGACGACCAGCTGCTCCCCGATGAACGAGGGGGCCTCGAATAACCCGGAGACGCCCATCATCAGGATGACAAGCTGCACGGAATGGGAGAATGAATAGATCATGGTGGCTGCCGCCATGCCCAGGTAGCTGATCACCAGCCATTGTCCCGCCCGGATGCGATCTGCAAGCCGCGCCATGACCGAGCAACCGATCGCGATCCCGATCGCCTCCGCGGCCTGCTGTATCCCGAAATCGAGCTCCGTCCCGCCGAGCGCGCGCAGGGTGAATGGAAGCACGAGCGAAATCTCCAGGCCGAAGATCAGGTAGATGGGCGCGATACCCACGAAGAGAGATCGGAGGATGGGGGTGGACCTCACCGCGTTCAAACCCGCACGGAAGTTCCGTCCAATGGCGCGCAGGCTCGTATCCTCCGTGGCTGGCAGTGCAGGCACACGCATCAGGAAGATCAGCACTGCAGAACAAAGAAAAGTGAGACCGTTGAGATAGAACGCCCAATCCAGGCTCAGACTCGTTGCGATCAGGCCCCCCGCAATGAAGCCGACCGTGGTCGACGCCAGCCTGGCCACCGCCATCCACGAGGTCGCCGCGGCCAACTGCTTCTCCGGGGCCACTTCGGGCAGAACGCTGGCATGGGCCGAGTTGAAGAACTGGGTGATGCTGCTGATCAGCGCAACGACGACGTACAGCCAAACGACGCTGAAATGAATTGAGAAAGGGACAAGGAAAACCAGAATGGCTCGCAGCAGATCGGAGGCCAGCATGATGCGCCTGCGGTCGTAGCGGTCCACGAACACGCCTGCGATCAAACCAACTAGGATCGCCGGCCCCGAGGTGGCGATCAAGATCATGCCCACGCTCAGTGCGGCGCCGGTGAGGCGAAAGACAAGCACGGAGGCGGTCAGCGCGGTCAACGCGCTGCCCACCGCCGAGACCAATTGGGCGATCCACAGCAGCATGAACGAACGGATCTTGAAGACCGAAGGTGGGGAAGAGCCGTTCTCCATTTGGTTCAACCCTTGGTTGGACGTGACTGCGGAACTGCAGACCGCGCGTCCCCTTCCGCATAATCCAATTGCATATCCTGACCTACCCAGAAGTATTGTAACAACAAAAGAAAGGTGGTCTCGGGGCAGGAGCCCGTCCCTCACGGCTGCTGGGCGCGCAGCCGCAACGAAGCCGCCGATCGCGCGCAACCGGACAAGCGATCCGCCGGTCTACTTGTTTTGCAGACGAAACCCCTCTCCCTTGGGAGAGGGAGCAGGGGTGAGGTCCCTCAGGCTGGGGGAATGGATTCGCCTGCGCTGGGCCGCCGAAGGTCCTCGAAGGGGGCAGGCGCAAGCGAACCTCTACCTAGCGGCTGATCCAGAGTTCCGCGCAAGGGTGTCTATGGTGTCTACGGGGTGAACGGGGCGTCAGGGCGTTGCGGACTTTCCGCTAGGTCTGTCCAGTGTGTGTACGGCTTCCAAGGC
>Ga0315288_10000059_pt1 | contig 110714 bp, 111 predicted proteins | sample YL17G11_20_MG_FD_203454 | JGI IMG/M metagenome (GOLD analysis project Ga0315288, IMG submission 203454) | Sediment microbial communities from Yellowstone Lake, YNP, Wyoming, USA - YL17G11_20 | ecosystem: Environmental > Aquatic > Freshwater > Lake > Sediment | place: USA: Wyoming | collected... | reverse complement strand
TTAACACCGCTATTTTCATCTTTAGTAACCTTACTCTATTTAGCGATCGCCTGTTTGATTACTTATGTTATCTTTCATTTCTTTATGCAAAAAAGAATCCATGCTAAAAAAATAATTCAAATTTCCTTTCATGCAGTTACCCTACCCTTATTGGTTGACTATTTTTTTATTATGTTTCAAAGACTGGTAACCACAGGAATTGTCTCTTTACCCAATATTAAACCAATTCCTTTTCCCTATTTATTTATAGCTCTTCTTACGGTTTTTGTTTTTGGAGGCACCTACGAAGCCTATCTTGACTCAAAATGAATCTGGTAAAATTATGCCCATGAATGACTTACCAGATTTTAATCTTAACTCTCAACAAAAACAGGCAGTCAAATATAATCAGGGTCCACTGTTAATTATCGCCGGAGCCGGCACTGGTAAAACGGGAGTCATCGTCGAAAAAATTAAGCACTTAATTAAAACAAAACTAACCAAACCAGAACAAATACTAGCCCTTACCTTTACCGAAAAAGCTGCTTTTGAAATGGAGGAAAGAGTTGACAAGGCTCTTCCTTATGGATATTTTCAGATGTGCATTGCTACCTTCCACGCCTTTGCTGATCAAGTTCTGAGAGAGGAAATATTTCAGATTGGTCTTTCTTCTGGCTATAAATTAATGACCGAGGCAGAAACAATTATTTTTCTAAGAAAGAATCTTTTTCTTTTTGATTTACACTATTTTAGACCTTTGGGGAATCCAAATAAATTCCTTGAAAGTTTATTACAACATTTTTCACGCTTAAAAGATGAAGACATTTCTCCCGATCAATATCTTCTATGGGTAAAATCTCTTAAAAGAAACAAATCATATTCTTCAGAGGACAAAAAAAAATATTTAGAACTAGCTCTTGCCTATAAAAAATATCAGCTTTTAAAAATTAAGGAGAATTTGATGGATTTTTCTGATTTAGTCTATTATCTGATTAACTTATTCAGAAAAAGAAAAAACATTCTCCATAAATATCAAAAAAAATTTAATCATATTTTTGTTGATGAGTTCCAAGACACAAACATTGCTCAGTATCAATTAATAAAACTTCTCTGTCCGGCAAAAAATAAACCAAGGCTTACAGTCGTCGGCGATGATTCCCAAGCAATATATAAATTTCGTGGCGCTTCTGTCTCTAATATTTTAAATTTTATGAAGGATTATCCTCGGGCTAAAAAAATTACCCTTAAAAAAAATTATCGCTCAAATCAAACCATATTAAATGGGGCCTACCAATTGATAAAAAACAATGACCCAGATACTTTAGAGTATCAACTAGGTATTTCAAAAAAACTGATTGCCCAAAAAAAGGATAATGAAAATAGTCTTGGATTTTTTTTGGGTGAAAAAGTTGAAAGTGAGGCAGATTTTATCGCCAAAAAAATTCTCTCTTTAAAGAAAAACTATCATTACTCAGACTTCGCCATACTAATCCGCGCCAACAATCATATTGAACCCTTCATAAGAGCTCTTTCCCGGGCTGGGGTTCCTTATCAATTCTTAGGCCCAGGATTACTTTTTAAACAACCTGAAGTTAAAGATCTAATTGCTTATCTAAAGATTCTCACTAATCCTGAAGACTCAGTTTCTTTTTACCGCGTTTTATCAATGCCATATTTTAAAATTGACCCTAAAGATATAAGTTTCCTTCTTAATTTTGCTAAAAAAATTAATCTCTCTCTTTTCCAAGCAATTGAGATTTACCTGTCTTTCTTTGATCTTAAAATTTTTGAACCGGAGTTTGTCATTTATAAAAAATATCTGCCACTAATAAAAAAAAATACCAGAGAAAAACTAGCATTTATTTTTCAAATTGTTAAAAAACACTTATCACTGATAAACAAAGAAACCGCTGGACAAATTCTCTATTACTTCATGGAAAAAACCGGTTACTTAGCTAAGCTCATTGCCTATAAAAATGAAACTGATGAAAAAAAAGCTCTTAATGTCTCAAAGTTATTCGACCGACTAAAAAATTTTGAATCGGAAAATGAGGACGCTTCGGTTACTGCTGTTGTCGACTATATTGACATGAGTTTAGAGTTAGGTGAATCACCGATAACCGCTCAAACTGACATTAGCACCTATGATGCCGTTAACATCATGACGGTTCATTCGGCTAAAGGACTGGAGTTTTCGGTTGTCTTTTTGGTAAACCTAAGTACGGGCCGGTTTCCTACCTATGAAAGAAAAGAAGCCATTCCTATTCCTCAACCGTTGATTAAAGAAATTTTGCCCAAGGGCGACTATCACCTTGAAGAAGAACGACGTTTGTTTTATGTTGGCATAACCCGAGCTAAAGAGAGAACTTTTTTTAGTAGTTCAAAATTTTATGGTCAGGGAAAGAGAGAGAGAAGATTATCAATTTTTGTCAGGGAAACCTTAGGGGATGATTTCATTAATAACCAATTATTGATTGAAAAAGACAAACGATCGCAGTTATCTATTTTTGATTTTAAAAAATTACCGGAAACTCAAACCAAAAAATTGATTAATTTAAATAACTTTTCCTATTCTCAACTGGAGGCCTATAAAAGATGCCCACGACAATATAAGTATAACTATATATTAAAAATTCCGGTTGCGCCAACTTCTCAGGAGTCATTCGGAATCACTATTCATAAAACCTTGCAAAATTTTTATCACGGGTCCCTAACCAATGATAAAATGGATAAAAAACGCTTGTTGGAAATTTATAAGGAAAGTTGGATTCCAATCGGATATGCTTCTCTTGCCCATCAGAATCGGATGAAACAAGAAGGACAAAAAATGCTCCAAAATTTTTTTATTAAATTTCATAATCAAAACAATAAAATAATTAATTTAGAAAAACTGTTTAAGATTAAACTGACAAAAGATATTTATATAACCGGGAAAATTGACCGCGTCGACCTTCATAAAAATAACGAAATTGAAATTATTGACTACAAAACCGGGCGTCAACCAGATGAGAAAATATTGAAAAAAAGTCTGCAGTTGTCTATCTATGCTCTCGCTGCCAGTGATACAAATCTTTTTAATAAGAAAATCAGTCAAGTAAATCTCACTTTCTATTTTTTACAAAATTTAGAAAAAGTCACCGTAAAAAGAACCAACGAGGAGATTAAACAAGTTAAAAAAGAAATTATTGATCTGGTATCCAAAATCAGAAAAGAAGCTTATTCACCAAATGTCGGTCCAATCTGCGATTTCTGTCCCTACAGGATAATCTGCGAAGCTTGGCAATAGATTTTTAGTATAATTGGTTTATGTTTTGGCAACAATCTTATGACAAAATCGTTCCTTTACTTACCTGGATTTTAATCACCTTCCCAATCTGGTTTTCTCCCTTTCACCCAGCGGTAGTAGCTTATTTTATTATTGCCTTTGATATTTATTTTTTATATAAATCGATAACGACTGCCTACTATGCCAGCTTATCATATAAACAAATCCTTCTTGAACACTTAACCAACTACAAAAAGAAACTTGCTCTGCTAAAGACTAAGGCAGAGATCAAACACTTTATTATCGTTCCCAACTATAAAGAACCTCTTTATAAACTTGAGACGACCATTGAGTCTTTTATAAAAAATGATTATGCCAATAAGAATATTTTTTTAGTGTTAGCTTTTGAAGAAAGAGAAAACGAAGCGCACCAGAAAGCCCAAATCTTAATCAATAAATACCGGCACAAATTTGGTAATATTTTGACCGCTTATCACAATCTTTTACCTAATGAGGTTCCTGGAAAAGCCAGCAATCAAACATTTGCCATAAAACTAGTCGACCAATATGTCGTTCAAAATAAATGGTCACCAAAAGATATTCTAATCACTGTCTGTGACGCTGACAGTCAGCTACCGAAAAATTATTTTTCTTATTTGACATATGAATTTCTAAAAGATAAGGAAAAGTTATACCATTTTTTTTGGGCACCGGTACTTTTATATAACAACTTCTGGCAGTTGCCTTTTTTTGTCAGAATGCAGGCGACCATGTCCTCAATTCTTAGACTGGCTTTTTTATCGCAGAAAGAGAATCTTATCCAAATATCAACCTATTCCACTAGTCTTTGGCTTTTAAAAGAAGTTAATTTTTGGGATGTGGATATCATTCCTGAAGACTGGCATATTTATTTCCAAGCCTTTTTTAAGTTTGGGAGGAAAGTAAAAACCATTCCGCTTTATACCATTATAAATGGGGACGCTGTCTATTCCGGAGGATTGGCAAAAACTTTAATTAACCGATATGAACAGGAAAAACGTTGGGCCTGGGGCGTCTCTGATATTGGGTATGTAATAAGAAGATCAGCCGATAGTCCACATATTGCCTACTGGGACAAACTTAAAAAAATTCTCTTCTTAATTGAAAATCATTTACTTTGGCCAACCTCATTTTTTATTCTAGCTATTAGCGCCTCAATTCCTCCTTTAATTAATCCTCTTTTTAAACGAACTGTCCTGGGTTTTTTACTTCCCCAAATGGCCGGAATAATATTGACCTTAGCCACCTTAATGTTGGTTCTTTATATTTATCTTGATATCAAACTTCGACAAAGACTAAACCAAAAAACACCGGTTTTGTCATTACCTTTTCTTTTCATCCAATGGTATCTTCTTCCGGTTGTTTCTTTTTTTCTTTCGTCTCTGCCGGCTCTTGATGCTCATACTCGACTTTTATTGGGAAAAAAGATAAAATACAAAGTAACGGAAAAAGTCTAATTATCATAAATATGATTTTCTATCTATTTACTAAAACACCGCTTGTTTTCTTAACCCAAAGCCTCTGGCGAGACGAAGCCTTTTCCTATCTTTTAGCAAAAAAAAATATTATGGACATAGTTTATCTAACGGCTAAAGACTTTAATCCGCCTCTTTACTATTTTTTACTTCATCTGTGGATGAAACTATTTGGTCATTCTGAGATATCTCTCCGCCTACTGTCTTTAATTTTTTTCTGGGGAATAATTTATGTCGCTTACCTTTTTTTGGTCAACATTCTTAAGATTGATTTCAAAAGAAGTTTTTTGTATCTTAGCCTCTTTGTTCTTAATCCCCTTCTTATTTTTTATGCCTTTGAGGCTCGAATGTATACCATGCTCGCCTTTATAGTTACTTTGTCTTTTTACCTTTTGATTAAAAAAAATTGGCGCTGGTATGTTTTTATCACGGTGCTTGGTCTTTATACTCATTACTTCATGATCTTTGCAATTTTAGCCCAGCTTGCAATTATCTTTTTGTTTGAAAAAAAACAGCCTGATTTTAGAAAAAAAATAACCAATATCTTATTGTCTTCAATTCTAGTTATCCCCTGGTTTTTCTTTGTTGTAAAACAAAGAACCACCTTTAACGAACCTTTTTGGATAGAAAAAATTTCTCTAAATTTAAAAACAGGCTCTTATCTAATCTTTAGCTTTCTGACGGTTGTCTTCAGAGGCTATGAAAATGTCGGACAACTATTAGAAAAACCGCTGCTACAAATAATTTTAGCTGTTATACTAGATTTTCTACTGATAATTGGTTTTTTAAAAATTAACCTAGAAAAAGAAAAAAAAAGAGTTCTTTTTTATTATTTAATTTTTTGGTCAATAGTTATTCCGGTGATGGTTGGAATTTTTTCATACTGGAAACCAATCTTTTTCCCGCGCTATTTAATTTTTTCTACCGTTGGTCTTTTATTGTTAATTAGCTATATTCTTGAAAAAATAAAATCTCCTGGACGGTATCTAATAATAATTTTTTTAGTTTACTATTCATTAAGTTACAACCAGCTACAAATAAAAAGCCAGCAAAAGAATAATGTTAGAGCTGTCTTTAATGAAATAAAACACCTGGCCGGTAAAAAAGACTTGCTTTATGTAACCAATGAACTAGATTTTTTTCTTGGTCAATATTACTTTGATGAAGATCGTGTTTATATCTTTGGCAAAAATTATGAAGAAATACCCAACTATGTCGGTAAAATTCTAATTCCAAAAGATAAAATGGCCACCTCATTACCAATATACCCCGAAAAAGCGTTTATTTTAAAAAATAATTACAGTTACGACATTCAGTCTCTGTATTAACACAACACTATGGAAATTGCCTTAATTATTGCCAATCTGTTGATTCTGGTAACTTTTTTTATGAGATTTTCCCACTTACCACCGCAAATTCCTCTTTTTTACTCCAAACTTTGGGGCGAAGACCAACTGGCTGATACTTGGATGATTGTTTTTATACCCATTCTTATAAATGTTTTTTATTTTTTTAATATTTATGTATATAGAAGATTTTTTAAGCAAACTGAAGTTGCAAAAAAAATTATTGATTTTGTAAATATCTTTCTTATTGTTGTCTTAACAATTATCTTTATAAAGATTATTTTTTTAATTTCATGATTCCGCCGATTTATATTTTGGCTTTTGTTCTCTCTACTCTTTCTGCTTATTTATTAACTATTCCTACCATAAAATTAGCTAAAAAAATAAACCTAGTGACTGATAGAAATAAAAGGTTTCACCCGGCCCACACTCATAAAGGAATTATCCCTCGAGGTGGTGGGGTTCCCATATTTTTATCAATTCTTTTAACCTCAATAATTTGTGTCAGTATTAGTAAAATCATGGTTGGAGTATTGTTAGCAAGCTTACTGTTGGTTATCTTGGGTCTTTTTGATGATTATTATGACGTTTCTCCTTATCTCCGTTTTGTTATTAATTTGCTAATCTCAAGTTTAGCCATTGGCTTTGGACTAGGAATTCCCTATATCTCAAATCCGCTTGGGGGAATTATCCGTCTTGATACTTGGCAAATTCCTATTAATCTTTTTGGCATTCATTATATTTGGGTTTGGGCAGACCTATTAGCCATCATCTGGCTTTCCTGGACCATGAATATGGTCAACTGGAGTAAAGGTGTCGATGGTCAGTTACCTGGATTTGTTGCCATAGCCGCTTTCTTTATGGGCTTATTATCACAAAGGTTCACGGCTCATGATATTAGTGTTCAATCGGTAACTATTTTCTCCTTTATAGTCGCCGGTGCATATTTGGGCTTTTTACCTTTTAATTTCTATCCTCAAAAAATTATGCCGGGTTACGGTGGAGGCGCTTTGGCCGGTTTTTTATTAGGAATATTATCGATTCTTTCTTTTGGTAAAGTGGGCACGGCCATTTTAATTCTGGCCATTCCCATGCTTGATGCTTTTTATACTATTTTACGACGGATAAAAAATCGCCACTCACCTTTTAGGGCCGACTGGGGTCATCTTCATCATAAATTATTAGAGATTGGTTGGGGAAAAAGAAGGATCGCGGTTTTTTATTGGTTAATGTCATTAATTTTGGGCATCGCCAGTCTTTTTCTTAAAGGTCAACAAAAACTAATGGTTTTTTTAATGATTGCCGTCATTTTAATTATTTTTGTTCTTACCCTCGAACAAATAAAAAAATCCCAAAAAAAAGACGTCTTAGTATAATTAAGGACATGAAATATTTTATCCGTACCTTCGGCTGTCAACAAAATTTGGCTGACTCAGAAAGAATTGCCACTGCTTTTGAGGCTAGAAACATGACTCCGGCAAAAAGTTATCAAGAAGCCAACTATATTATTATCAACACCTGCATGGTCAGACAGTCAGCCGAAAACCGGATTTATGGACTGATTCAAAATTTAATCCCTATTAAAGAAAAAAAACAGCGCCAAAAAAAAATCTTTAAAATTATTCTTACCGGTTGTATTACCGGTGTCGCCTTGCGAGATAAAAGCGGAAAATATTTAAAACGTTTAAAAGAAAAGCTTCCTTGGGTTGACGAATTTATGTTGACCGAAGAGGCCGGTTTTGATATTATACCGTTACGCCAAGATAAAAACTCTGCCTTGGTACCAATTTCCAACGGTTGTAATAATTTTTGCACCTACTGTGTCGTCCCATTCTCCCGTGGACGAGAAATAAGTCGCCCCTATGGAGAAATTATCAAAGAATGTCAGAGGCTAAAAGAAAAAGGATATAAACAAATAACACTCTTGGGACAGAATGTCAATTCGTACGGCAGCGACCTTATAAAAAATCACAAATCCCAAATTACAAATCACAAACCAGTTTATGTAAAACATTTGGGGAGGTTGCGGATTCCGACTCTTTTTCCATACTTATTAGAAGAAGTGGCTAGGATGGGCTTTGAAAAAGTGGATTTTTTATCATCAAACCCCTGGGATTTTTCAAAGGAATTAATTGAGGTTATCGCCAGGAATAAAAACATATCTCAAACTATACATCTACCGGTTCAGTCGGGCGACAACACGGTTTTAAAGAGGATGAATCGCTGGTACAAGCGCAACGAATACCTAAAACTGGTTGCGAATTTAAAATTTAAAATTCAACCCCGATTAAATCGGGGTCAAAATTTAAAATTAACGACTGATATTATTGTTGGCTTTCCTGGGGAAACAGAAAAGCAGTTTCAAAACACGGTTAACCTGTGCCAAAAAGTTGGTTTTGAAAAGGCTTACATATCCATGTACTCTCCTCGACCAATGACTACAGCTACCAAACTATTTAAAGACAATGTTCTTCACAAAGTTAAAAAACAACGTTGGCAAATATTAGAAAATTTAATCAATAAACCGCATCTAAAAAAACATTAATCTATTTTTGATAAAATAATAAAATATGAAGCTTTTAATTACTGGAGGAGCAGGATTTATCGGTTCTAACTTTATTCTCTACTGGATGAAAAAATATCCCCAAGATAAAATTGTCAATATAGACAAGCTTACCTATGCGGGAAATCTGGAAAATCTTAAAATGATTGAAAAAAATCCTAATTATGAGCTTGTTAACGGTGATATTTGTGATTGGCGATTAGTTAATTCAATAACTAAAAATATTGATGTTATTGTCCACTTTGCCGCCGAAACCCACGTCGACCGGTCAATTATGGACCCAACGCCTTTTATAAAGACTAATGTTGAAGGAACCAATGTTCTTTTAGGTGCCGCACTAAAAAATAAAATTTCTCGATTCCATCACATTTCAACCGACGAAGTCTTTGGCGACCTGCCTTTAAATACCAAAGAAAAATTCTCAGAGACCACTCCCTATAATCCCCGGAGCCCATACTCGGCTTCAAAAGCCGGGTCAGATCACCTAGTAAGAGCGTACTACACCACCTACAATCTCCCAATAACGATTTCCAACTGTTCTAACAATTTCGGCCCCTATCAATTTCCTGAAAAACTATTTTCTTTAGCAATCACTAACCTAATTGAAGAAAAAAAAGTCCCGGTCTATGGAGATGGTTTATATGTGCGTGATTGGTTGTATGTTGAAGATCACTGTCAGGCAATCGACTTAATAATTCAAAAAGGCAAAATCGGAGAAACATATTTAGTTGGTGGCCTAACCGAAGACATTGCCAATATTGATGTGATTAAAAAAATTATCCGTATTATGAACAAGGATGAGTCGGTAATTGAGTATGTCAAGGACCGCCCGGGCCACGATCGGCGTTATGCGATGGACTGGTCAAAGATAAACAAAGAGCTTAATTGGTCTCCCCAACACAACTTTGACGAAGCTCTTAAGCTCACGATTGAGTGGTATCAAAATAATCAAGACTGGTGGAAAAGAGTTAAAACCGGTGCCTACCAAGAATATTATAATAAACAGTATCAAAAATGATCAAAATAGCTCTAACAGGTGCAATGGGATTGGTGGGGTCTCGTTTGGTTGAACTTCTTAATCAAGAGGTTGAGTTTGTTCCTCTGTCTCAAACGATGATGGATATTACCAATAAAGATCAAGTGTTCAATGTTCTCAAAAATACAAGTTTTGACATCTTTCTCCATCTAGCTGCCTATACTAATGTCGATGGCGCAGAAAAAGAAAAGGAGTTAGCTCATAAAATTAATGTTATTGGAACAAAAAACGTCTTTGAGGTTGTCCAACAACTAAAGAAAAAATTTATTTACATCTCAACCGATTATATTTTTGACGGCAATCATCCACCATATTTTGAAGACAGTCAACCAAACCCAATTTCTGTTTACGGACAGACAAAATTTGGCGGTGAAAAAGTTGTCGGTAAAGACGGTATGATTGTCAGAATTTCCTATCCCTACCGAGCGTTATTTGAACCAAAGAAGGATTTTTTTCGAACTTTTAAATCATATCTGGAAAAGGAACAAACCCTTAAACTAGTCAAAGACTCCCAGATGACACCCACCTTTATTGATGACATTGCCTATGGTCTTAAACACTTAATCAACAACTACTCTCCAGAAATATTTCATGTTGTTGGAAGCGACAACCTTTCTCCTTATGAATGTGCCAAGTTGGTGGCTAAAGTATTTGGATTAAATCCTTTTCTTTGTCAACCAACAACCTATGACGAATATTTTAAAGACAAGGCCAAAAGACCCCTTTTTGCCGTCATGAAATCAAAAAAAAATAATTTTTTTCCCATGTTGACTTTTGAACAAGGACTACTGGAAATTAAAAAAAACCAGCATTAAACTCCAACGACCTTACGGTTGGCAATTTCTACGAAGGTAACGAAAATTGTCGAGTTTGTGTTCGAATCTCAACTCCCTGAGCGTGTCGGTTGGGACCCAATTAATCCTTATAGTTAAATTTCATTACGTAAAGCCTTTAACCTGAAATTATATTAAAACTAATTATTTCAGCTAGTGTGGCCGTACTAGTTTTGTTTCTTTAGGTTTTGGAATAAAAAGTTTGGTTTCTTGGTCAAACTTATCATTTTTTATAAGTGTAATGTTGCATTTTGCCGAAATGTTTATTAAGTTAATTTGAGCATACATTTGACTCCAACTTATCCAATTTGCCTCATTTGAATCGTATAGAACTTTCTTTAATTTTCCATCATAAGGAATATTTATCACTCCCTGACAGTTTTGGGTATAGTTGATGACTACAGGCTTTTTTATAAGCAGTTGTAAATTTTCGTTTGGATTAAATGCTTTATTTTCCTTTAAAAAAGGAAGGGTTATTATTTTTCCCTCAAAAACTTGGGGTAATTCTTCCGGCCAATAATATTTATCCATATCTTCATATACTTCTTCATATGCCTCTTTTTTGCTCAACCCTTGCGTAATTAATTGCTTAAAATATTTCCTGTAATTTTTGTAATCTGGATCTGTCAGTAGATTTAACTTCCATAGTGCGAAACTTGGATAAGTGTCAATCCAGTCAAACTGATCTCCGCCTGTATATGCACCCACTTCAAAACATCCAGTAATTTTGAATGCCCATCCTTTCGGTGCCCAAAATCCTAGTTCGTGAGTTAAAATATCATCCTTTAATGTATATTCATCCAAAGGTATGTTTTTTAATAGAGACTTTATTTTTACTTTAGCTTTTTGAAAACAATTGGAATCTATTGTGCCTTCGGGCCTCAATTCACTTTCTTGAATCATAAAAAATATAATATCACATTTTTGGGAGGTTGAAGTGGGCTGAACGGGCCGGTCTAGGACCGTTTAGTCCTTATAACTTTGAAGTTAGTAGGGACAAAAATAACCTAACTTTTCAGCTCCACATTGGATAGCTTAAGTAGTTCTTCTAGCCAATAAATTTGAGCGTCGATCATAACACTATCCTCTGTTTTTGGTATATTGGCTGCATCTTTCCACTGTTTTAAAGCTAACAGAGCATTTTTTATCTGGTCCCTTAATTCCTCTGAGTTTTTTGGTTCTTTTCCTTGCCAATAGGCTGAATTTATATCCATCGTTACATTATATCAATATAGATTTTATTTTAGTGGCGTTATATCCTCACCTTTTATTGTGGAACCAGAAGCGCCACTCGCGGCGGTGTTTTTAATATCTAGGTTCATTTTTTCTAGCATATCATCTGGTATTCTAGTAAAGTTAGATTTGTCAAATTCGAAGGCTGCCCCGCTAGGTACTGCCATATCTCCACTAGTAACATCCTCTTTTACTGGATATTCTAAATGCTTAAATTGCGATTGAGATATTTTATTACTTAATTCAATGTTTTCATCATTCATGAACTTTATAAGTAATGCATATCCATCATCTAATAACTTTTTGTAAGTAGATTCTTTATAGTATCTGTTTTTAATTTGTTTATAAGCCAAAATAAAATCATCCATAAACACGTATCCGTCAACAACGAAGTAATCATCCATCAAACCAAGGTGTCTCGTTCTATCATTTTTCAAACAAATAGCAATCCCCGGAGGGGTAATAAAGTCATGAGCTACTCTGTGACGCATAGAATAATAAAGCATCTCCCAACTTGAAACATATTCCGGAAGGTGCTTTTCTAGGAAAAACTTAAATCTCTGATTTCCCCCCGAATGACCGAATTCATTCTTTTCAACTGAACCCAATAACTCACAAGCAGAGCATAAACTCATCACCATCTGATAACCACACCTACCTAATCCGTCCTCTGATTTCAGAGATCTAATCGACTGCAGGTCTCTTATTAAATAATCTTCGATAAATTCAAATACTCCTGTCATTTTATCCAAGTGTATTATATCATCTTTATTTCCATTTATTTATCTTTAAGAAGATAGCCCAAGCGGTTCGAATGTTTGTATAAAATTTGAGGAATTGGTAAGCCTTAACAAGCTAAATAGAGGCCACGGTCGCATAGTGGTGCGCTAGCTTGCTGAACGTGTCGGTCTAGATCCTTACGATCCCAGAAGTTCTTGGAAATGTTGTATTACTATAAAGAGAACTATTTATTATTTCATTGGAAAACATAAAGTATGTGTGATAGATTTATATCATGTCCTGGTTTGTCTATGCCCTCCTAACAGCAATATTAAATACAATCTACTCACTTTTGTCCCGCGTATTAAGTGTTAAAAGTGAAAATCCGAGAGCATTCTCGGTCATATTTTCTTTGTTTGCAGCATTATTTTCTTTGGTATTTATTATCGTCGAGCCATTTTATTTTAAACCTGTATCATTTTTGATTATCGCTTTAACAATATTATCTTCAATTTGTTATGGTATTAAAAATCGAACTCAATTTTATGCAAGCAAATATTTAGAGGCATCAATCTCAACGGTTATTTTACAACTGTCTCCCGTGATTGGTTTTGTGGCCGCTCTTCTAATATTGCACGAAAACGTGACATTTATAAAACTTCTTGCGGTGGTCTTTATTCTCGCTGGAAATTTTATTGCTGTTTTTCGGAATTCATCGATACAATTTAATAAAGGATTATTGTTTGCTCTTGCTGGAGCTTTCTCTATGGGTATAGCCTTTGTGGTGGATAAAAAAGCTTCCGCAAGCTATTCCTTACCTGTTTATTCTTCAATGATATATTTGTCAACAGGTATCTATAACTATTTCTTGCCTGTGTTACCGCTCCGCTCGTTGGAAAAAGAGTTGGTAAAAGCAAAATGGAAAATTGCCCTATTGGCAGCATTAAATGTCGCCAGTTATTATTTTCTCCTTAGTGCTTATAGACTTGCAGAAGCATCAATTGTTATTCCGGTCACTGCTTCATCGACAGTATTAACCGTAATAGCTGGTATGCTCATTCTGAAAGAACGTTCGAGACCATATCAGAAAATAATTGCCATGATTTGTATATTTATAGGAATAATTTTAATTAACTATTAACTTATTTAAATCCCTCTGGGGTGAAGTAATCTAACTACCTCAAATATTCCAAATTTTTATAATCAAATTTTTGGCTGAGCGTGTCGGTTGGGACCCTTAACATCCTTATAACTCAACTAATATTGAAATTGGTAAATGATCTGATCCTTGCGATTTCTCTACTGTATAATTTTTTGTTTTTAAATCCTTACTCGCAAAAATATAATCTAATTTATAGATTAATTCTGCTTTAGGATTACAAGTATGGCACCCTTGTGGATAAATACTCCACGTCGGCAACAAATTCTGATCGGTATTAATAAGGACTCTATCCATTATCTTGATAGCATTACTATTAGGAAGTGCATTAAAATCCCCCATTAAAATAGATTTTTCTTTTGGTATTAATTTTGCTAAGTTTTCTGCTTGTTCGTCTTGGATTGCGGATGGTTGTTGGTGGGTATGGATAAGATGTGTACTAAAAACATGAAGTTTTTGACTATTGATTTGTATATCCGCCCTAACCACTGCACGAGAATCTTCTACAGATAGGATATATGTTTCTTTTTTCTTTATGGGGTATTTACTAAAAACGGGCGGTCCATGATTATAAGTCTTGCCTTTCCAAGTATGTTTAATAGGAGTAAAAGTATATTCATATCCCAAATTTTTGAGATATCTTATTATGTTTAATTTAGGATCGTCATCTTTTACCTCCTGCAAACCAATGATATCTGCGTTTGCTTGTTTAAGAAAAGAACAAATTTTATCGAAATAACCATTGATCCAAATATTCCAGGAGACTACTTTAATTTCCATAGTATTAAAACAAATCAGTTTGCAGGCAACTAATCTTTATAACTTAATAAATATATTTTATCATCTCCAGGCCAAATGTTTACACTGAGTAAAACCGAAGGATTATAATCCTGAGCAGTTCGGCAAACTCACTGTAGTAACTTGTCGAAGGACTAAATGTTTACACTGAGCGTTTACCCTGAGTTTACCGAAGGGAAGTCGAAGTGCTTTGTACTGAGCGAGTGAAACGAGTCGAAGTAAGACAAATGAGACAGTATAAAAAAGGGGTGTTCCATTTTGTTGAGAAATAATATGGTATTCATAGGTTTGTCCCTTTTTAATGAAATTGGTACATAAATCGCAAGTTCAAGAGATTTATTATTCAGTAAGTCTCTGTCTGTTTTACATAGATATCCTGAATCTTTGAAAAAGCATCTATATATATTCCCCATTTTTCTTTTGGTAGAAGCTGACCTATATGCCACATAAGAATAGTTTCTATTGGGAGATTGAATCTCTCCATTTCTTCTAGGGCTTGTTTATAATTATAAGGTTTCCCATAAATTATGATTACTTTAGCCAATGGGTTCACCTTTTCACTGTCAGGTGACAGATATTCACCTGTTCCGGTTGCAGCAATAGGCAGAATAAGGATTCTACTGTTTATTTCCGAATTTTCAAATAAAATACGTAGGGCTCTTTTTGCTTCTCCTAAATTACCATCTCTTGACCTAGTTCCTTCGAGAAATACACCCAAAACATTATTATTTCCTAAAATTTCTTTTCCAATTTCTTTTATATGTCTAATTATCTTTCTGGCAGTTCCAAGATCATTTGTTTCCTGGGGTACATCGACTAATTCTATGCCAATCCTTTTAGCTGCCGCTAGACCAATCTTTCCGGCAGCAGAAACTTTCTTTGGGTCTTCCTGACCGGTTTTTGTATATTTACCCTCACCGTTCCCTACAAATTTATTAGCCCATAAAACCGAAAATCTTTTTTTTGGATCTATTTTTTCCTTAACCATCATCATAAATTCTGCATCGATGTAACTATTATGGTTGGGAGTGACGATTAATCCTCCTTTTCCTGTATTTACATAATCTGTCGCCTCTTGCAGGTTTTCTTTACCTTTAATTTCTGTTCTCATCATATGTTCTCCCCAAAATATTAAAGCTCTGGAGGCAATCCCCACCCACCATGGATTATTTTTTTTCCTAGCTTCGGCGACGTTTCTTTCAACGTTTGACATTTGTTGGTATTGTAACAAAACTATCAGTTGTAAATAATACTTTTAGTTATAAGAGTAACATAAAGTATATATAGAAATAGTTTTATTGTCTTATAAATAATACGTATTTGTAGAAACAAGATACAGAATTATGTTTTGTTGAGCGTGTCGGTTTAGACCCAATTAATCCTTATAACATTGTATCATCTCCAGGCTACAGTCCTGAGCAAAACCGAAGGATTATAATCCTGAGCAGTTCGGCAAACTCACTGTAGTAACTTGTCGAAGGACTAAATGTTTACACTGAGCGTTTACCCTGAGTTTACCGAAGGGAAGTCGAAGTGCTTGTACTGAGCGAGTAAAACGAGTCGAAGTGAGACAAATGAGACAGTATAAAAAAGGCGTGTTCTATTTTGATTGATTATTTAAGAGGTTTTACTGACTGATTTTATGAGAATATCATCATTAACAAAACATGCATAAAATTTCTTAGCTGATTCTTTGCTCCAGCCAAGCGCATTAATAAAGTCGTCGACAATAACTTTTTGACCATTTTTTTCTTTTAAAAAGAAGAATAATGGATCGTCAATTTGAACTAACTTTCGACCATATAATATACCACCAGAATCTTCTTTTCGAAAAATTAATTTTGGATTAACAATAAAATCCCCTGTTATATGCGTAGGTAAATTAATTTTATCTCCACGAGAAAGTTTTTCTAAATGATTAGTAAAGTCTGCATATGGATCGGGTAGGCTTAGCTTCCCAAAACGCTTTAAGGCTTCGACCTTACAACCACCGGCACAAGAATCTCGAAGTTTACAATGTAAGCATTGTTCAGGAGTCAAACTACCATCTCTCCATTCGGCCATTTTTGCCCATGACTTTTTTAAATCATCATCCATAACATTTCCATAAACCTTGTCCAAATGCGGACAAGAACGAATCTCACCATTACTACCGATGGTACATGTAGTCTGACCAGCGTGACAAATTCGTGCTTTTGTAAAATCTGTTAAATTTCTTCCAGTAAACATACAAGTTGGGTAACCGATAAAAGATGCGACCTTTAGATTTAATTTTTTTTCAATTTTCATTAATTGGCTGAAGATAGAACGTGTCTCTTCCAGTGTCAAGGTATAGGCGGAAAAATCATCGCAATTAATCGGTGTGCAAGCCTTAGAAGCACCAAAAGTATTTATTCCTAATTCTTTAATATATTTGGCGGTTTGATAGATTTGATCTAAATTAATCTTGGTGATGACCATGTTTACTAGTAGTTCGATGTTATAACGCCTGGCCAACTTTATGCCTTTTTCAATCTTAGAAAAAGCATGAGGTGAGTTGGTTATAAAAGCGGTGGTTTGATGGTCATAAGAAGGAACAGAAACAAGAATAGGAATATTTAAAGCTTTAATTTTACGAGCTATTAATGACGTTAATAAGGTCAGGTTAGAATTGATGTGAATAAAAATATGATGTTTTTTTAGAATCTTCAGATAAGGATAAATCTGGTCAAACACCAACAATGGTTCACCACCCGTAACAACAACATGTAAAACTTGATTTTTGAGTATTTCGTTTATTGTTCTAGAATAAATAGCGTCAGTGTTTTTGGGAATAGAATAATTGAATATAGACCCATCTTTTTCCCGCCAATAATTATAGCAATGAATGCAACGATGGTTACATAAGGGAGTTGTCTCCCACTGAACTATTACTGGAGACGAGAGTTGAAACATATATTATTAACAACCACCTGCACAACTACCATCCGACGTGGATGCTGAATATGGCTCTTTGTTTCTGTCTCCATCAGTAAGAACTTCTTTCTTAGGATTAAGCGTAGCATTGGCCAGTTCTTCAACCAAATCCTTTGGTGTTGTAAGCATCCCCCTACCATTAATAGAAACTCCTACGGCCTTTTGTTGTTTAGGATCATAAACTACATCAACATTAACCACAGAACATTGGTAAGCAGCATAATGCAGACCTTTTTCAAGCAGTTTAGGATCAAATATTAAACTCATACCTTTTTCTGTCCTGCCCACAGAACCATCAACGCTTTGGTTTAATCCATCCAATTCCCCTTTTATATTCATCTGTTTAAGCATTCTTTCTTCTTCTTGAGCCCGTTTTTCTCTTTGCCTTTCTTCTTCTTGAACCCGTTTTTCTCTTTGCCTTTGTTCCTCTTCGGCGGCAGCCCTTTTTTGTTCTTCCTCTTTTTTTATTCGAGCGGCTTCTTCGGCTTGACGTTGGATTAACCCTTGTTCATATAGTTCTTTAGCGCTTGGCATAAGTTTTTACTCCTTTTATCGAAATAATAATATAAAAACTACATTATGTCAACTTGCCTCAGAAATAAGTCAAGAAATCCTTTAGTACAAAACTTAACTGTCCATAATTTTTTAGACTTGTAGTTAAGGTTGTAGAATTAGTTTGAAAATTCGGGCTCATTTCTGTATGATTTAAACTTATGACAATTACATTTATTGGTCATGGTTATGTGGGCTTGGTAACCGCCTGCGTTTTTGCGGATTTTGGTAATAAGGTTTGGGTCGTTGGCCACACTAAAGAAAAAATAGAAAAACTTAAAAAGGGAAATCCAATTATCTATGAACCTGGTTTAAAAGAGCTGCTTGAAAAAAATCTGAAAGGCCAAAGAATCTTTTTCACCTTGGACTATGAAAAAGCTATCGAAGAATCAGATGTCGTTTTTATTACTGTTGGCACACCACCTAAAAAAGACGGAACAGCTGACCTTTCAGCTATCTTCACTGTTGCTTACCAGATTGCTAAGAATCTAAAGAAACCATTTACGGTCGTTTCCTGCAAAAGTACTGTCCCAGTTGACACCAATAAAAAAATTGAAGAAATTTTAAATAAAAATAAACCAAAAAAAACTCAGGTAGCGGTCGCTTCTTGCCCAGAGTTTTTAAGAGAAGGAACAGGAATTTATGACACTTTAAATCCTGATCGAATTGTGATCGGCTCAAACTCACAAAAAGCAATTAGTCTTCTCCTAAAACTACACAAACCATTAAGTGGTGTTAGAGTTATTACAGACTTGGCCTCAGCTGAATTAATTAAATATACTTCCAATGCCATGTTGGCGACTAAAATTTCCTTTGCCAATCTTATTTCTTTTTATTGTGAAAAAACCGACGCTGATGTTGAAACAGTTCTTGATGCGGTTGGATATGATAAAAGAATCGGTCGCATCTTTATGAACCCAGGCGTTGGTTATGGTGGATCGTGTTTTCCAAAAGACGTTCAGGCCCTACTCCATATCGGAGAAAGCTATCAAATTAATGTTGATTTTCTAAAGGCAGTTGAAGGAATCAATGAACAAGCTAAAAAAAACATGATTGAAAAAATCGTCAATAATGTCCCTGGGAAAAAAATTGCTATCTGGGGACTAAGTTTTAAACCTGATACAGACGATGTTCGCTTTGCCCCCTCAGTTTATATAATTGATGCTTTGTTAAAAAAAGGTTATCAGATTACTGCTTATGATCTGATTGCCCAAAAAAATATAAGAAAAATTTTTGGTGACAAAATCAATTTCGTCGATGATCCTTACTCGGCTGTAAAAGGTGCTGATGCCTTAGTAATTCTTACCGAATGGAACGAGTTCAAACAAGCCGATCTTTTTAAGGTTAAAAAATTATTAAGAAAGCCCATTATCCTTGACGGTCGCAATCTCTATGACCCGTCTGTTATAAAAAAGATGGGTTTCAAATATATTTCTACTGGAAGAAAAATTGTTTCATAATATTTTATGAAGATTCTTATTACTGGTGGAGCGGGATTTATCGGCTCCAATCTAAGCCAATCACACCTCCAAAAAGATGATGAGATTTGGGTCATTGATAATTTAATTACTGGTGCCCAAAAAAATATTTCTTCACTATTAAAAAATAAAAATTTCCATTTTATTAAGGCTGATCTTGTTTCATATGATCTTGAAGTTCTTCCCTGGTTTGACATAATCTATCATCTAGCCTCGCCAGCTTCTCCAATTCAATATAAAAGATATCCATTAGAAACTCTATTGGTCAATTCAATAGGAACCTATCGCTTGCTGGAGTTTATGAAAAAAAGCGGCAGTAAAACATCCGTCATTGCTTCAACTTCTGAGGTATACGGTGATCCAACGGTTCATCCTCAAGTAGAAAGTTATTGGGGCAATGTTAACCCAGTTGGGATTCGTTCCTGCTATGATGAGGGGAAAAGATTTTCCGAAGCAGTGGCCATATCATTTGTTAGAAAACATAAACTAAATATAAGAATTGCTCGTATTTTCAATACCTATGGACCGAACATGGAAAAAAATGATGGCCGAGTTGTCTCAAATTTTATTATTCAGGCCCTGGAAAATAAACCCCTAACGATTTATGGAAACGGCCAACAAACTCGATCTTTTTGCTATGTTTCAGACTTAATTCAGGGTTTATATTCATTAGCAACTACAAAAAATATTGACGGGCAAATTATTAATCTTGGCAGTCCGAATGAAAAAAAGATTCTCGAACTGGCAAAAATAATCATTCAACTGACAAAAACCAAATCAAAAATCAGCTACCAGCCGATAGATGAAGATGATCCCCAACGTCGCCAACCAGATATTTCAAAAGCAAAAAAACTTCTCAACTGGAAACCCGACGTTAAACTGGAAGATGGCTTAAAAAAAACCATTAAATATTTTCAAGAAAGGTTCTCATGAAAAAAGCGGTTATTATTTTACCAACCTATAACGAAGCAGGAAATATTGAAGAAATAATCACCGAAATTTTTAGCGTTACAAAAAATCTAACTAATTGGTTTGTTAACATACTAGTTGTTGACAGTTATTCGCAAGATAAAACCGCCAGTCTTGTCAAAGGACTGCAAAAAAAACATTCGGGTTTATATCTTCTGGAAACAGAAAAAAAAGGCTTAGGTCGTGCCTATACCGAAGGCTTTACCTATGCTATCGACAAGCTTTCCGCTTATCTTATTTTTGAAATGGATGCCGACCTTTCCCACGACCCAAAATATTTGCCAGATTTTTTTAAGAAGATTGAAAAAGGAGCCGACTTTGTCATTGGCTCACGTTACATCAAAGATGGTAGTATTCCCCAAGACTGGGGAATACACCGTAAATTTTTTTCTTACTTTGGCAACTTAATTTTTAGACTGGGTTTTATGAACTTTAAAGTCGCTGATTGGACATCGGGTTACCGGGCGATTAAAACCTGGCTCATCAAGGATGCTTTTAATCACATAAAAAATTACTCTGGTTATGTTTTTCAGGTCGCCCTACTTGATAGTGCCATAAAAAAATCAGCCGTTATTAAAGAAGTCCCAATTCATTTTATCGACCGTAAAACCGGGCAGTCAAAAATTATTTTTCGCCAATATATTACCAATAACATTTTTTATATTCTAAATCACTCGTCTTTTGTTAAGTATGTTGTCGTCGGCTTATCAGGAGCGGTAATTGATTTTGGCATATCTTTTACATTAATAGAAAAAATTAAAATTGCAACAAAACTGTTCTGGCTGGTTACTGCTATCAGCGCCGAGACATCTATTATTTCTAACTTTTTGCTTAATAACTTTTGGAGTTTTTCTCATAAAAAAATTAAAGGATTGATTAGCTCAATTGTCAGTTTTCTGAAGTTTAATTTGGTTTCATTAGGTGCTTTAGCAATTCAAGCGATTGGGATTCAGCTTTTGGCTAATGTTTTTGGTCCAAAGTTGTGGTATGTGTACAAAGTCTTTATTTTAGGTTTTATAGTTATCCCCTATTCTTATTTTTTTTATAACAAGATTGTCTGGAAGAAAAAGTGATTTTATTCTGCCTGTTTTTCACTATAGACTGAAGAGACCCAACCTTCTTTATTAGTATCGTATTTAATTTTATACCAATCGGTTTGTTCCTCAATCAACTCAAATTTTTCTCCTGGATTAACCCTGGCAGATTCTGATGCGTTTACTGATGCTTCTTCTCTGACTCTTAACCAACCTGTGGGTGTATCTTTAATAATGATATAAGTTTTTTTTAACTGGCCACTATTGCTGGCTGATTTTGTTTCATTGCTTTTCATGGGCTGTGACTGATCGATAGCTAGCTTAATATAAGCATTAACCCGATAGCCCGGGTCAATGTTGATCTTTTTGGTTCTTCTAAAAAAACCCGGCATAAAGATTGACAGCTCATGTTCACCCCTAAGAATATCACTTAAAATCATGGAGGCGACCCCCTTTTCATCATTATCAAGATAAACAATCGCTCCTTGCGGTTCGGTTTCAACATAAACTTCACCGAAATTAGCGTTTGAAGGTGATTTTTCCATCTTTGTGGTCGTAAAGATTTCTCCGGCCGAAGCAATATCCGAACTTCCCAATTCTCGATTGATGTATGTTAAGGAATTCTTATAAATTTTAACTTTACCCTGCCAAGAAGCGGCTTCGGTGGCTATTCCTTCAGGAATAATTTTAATAATAAATTCACCCACTTTATATTTATCGTGAAAAGGTGTTTTTCCAACCGCAACATTGTCAATAAAAATACTGGCCGCCGGTGTAGAAGCCACCTTTAACTCACCAACTGCGTTTTTTTGATCAATAATAAAAAAACGGAAGCTGACAAAACCTATAAAAAGAAATAGCAGAATAGTAAAAATAGTTAATTTAGTTTTCATAAGACGACTAAAATTATCTTAATTTTAGCAAAAATTAAAATCGTTATGCAACAAGGCTTTTTTTTTGTAAGATATAAACCAATGATAAAGGATGATATTCTAAAAAACTACAAAACTGGGCTTAAGAAAATTGGCGTCAAAAACCCTGATGATAATCTAGAAACTCCAAGTAATCCAAACTTTGGAGATTATGCCGGAACAGCGCCATTAAGATACGCAAAACTTCTAAATAAAAACCCTTATGATCTAGCCATTAAACTAAAAGATAGTATCCCCGCGTTAGACGAAGTAAAAACCGAAGTTATTAAGCCAGGATTTATCAACTTTACCATATCTCAGTCCTACTTAATTAACCAGGCAAAAAAGATTGTTGTAAATAAAATCAAATTTTTGCCATATTATTTAGGCAGAAATAAAAAAATTATCGTTGAGTTTGCACACCCCAACACCCATAAGCTTTTCCATATTGGTCATCTGCGAAACATATTTACCGGAGAATCTATTGTTAGATTGTTAGAAGCTTCTGGAAACAAGGTTATAAGAGCTAATTACCAAGGCGACGTTGGACTTCATATTGCCAAATGTTTGTGGAGTTTGGATAAAGAGATTCAGAAAAAAGGTAACCATTTTTCTGACAAAATGGCTTTAGATGAAAAAATGTCTCTAATAAGCCACCACTATACCGAAGGTACCCGTGCTTACGAAAACAACGAACAGGCAAAAAAAGAAATCATAATTATGAACAAGATGATTTACGAGCAAAATCCAAAAATCATAAACCTGTTGGAGGAAACCAAGAAATGGAGTCTAGATTATTTTGATCAAATTTATAAACGTGTTGATAGCCACTTTGATAGATTATTTTTCGAGAGTGAGTTTTCTAAACGTGGCTTGGAAATTATCAATAATTCTCTAAAACAAAGTATTCTTGAAAAAAGTCAAGGAGCAATCGTTTTTAATGGTAAAAAATATGGATTGGACACGCGGGTTTTTCTTAACTCTATCGGTTTACCCACCTATGAAGGCAAGGAATTGGCGCTGGCAGAAAAAGAGTTTTCTGAATTCGGTGAAATTGATAAATGCATTCATGTGGTCACTCCAGAACAAACCAGTTTTTTCAAGGTCACTTTTAAGGTTGAAGAGTTGCTAAACGAAAAAGAATTCAAAGACAAACAGTATCATCTTATTTATGAATGGGTGAAACTAAAAACCGGTAAAATGTCATCACGTGAAGGAAATGTGGTTGAAAGTAACTGGCTTCTGGACCAGATTAAACAAAAGATTTTAAAGCAATACAACTGTGATAAAAAAACAGCTGAAGTTTTGGCGCTCGCCGCGGTTAAGTATTCATTCTTAAAAAATAGCACCCGGAGCGTGATTGCTTTTGACCTTAAAGAATCAATCTCCATCGAAGGAAACTCTGCTCCCTATCTGATTTATACATTTGTTCGCTGTCAATCGGTATTAAAAAAAGTTAAAAACGATAAGATCTTTAGCTCACCCATTGATACTAAAATCGATATTAATGGTGAAGAGTCAAAGTTGTTAAGAATGTTTTGCCAGTTTCCCGAGGTGGTTCGAGAGTCAACCATAAATTACTCACCTAATTTTATTGCTAATTATTTATATGGCTTGGCTTCACAGTTTAATCTTTTTTACCAGAAATACCCCATTCTTAAAACAGAAGAAAAAAATAAGCAGTTAAGACTGTTAATTACTCAGGCAACTGCCCAAATAATTAAAAACGGTTTGTATTTGCTAGGCATCGAAACGGTTGATAAAATGTAACCGTTAAATTTAAAATTTTTAATTTAAAATTTAAAATTAATAATGTCATTCTACATCTGTTCAAACTGTGGTTATGGTGCGGCTTCTTGGATAGGTCGTTGTCCAGGATGTTCTCAATGGAATACTTTTAAAAGACAGCCTGACATAAATGAAAAAGATCTGCCGACAGAAAAGTTTGAAATGACTTCGTTTACTAAAATAAAGTCCTTTGATAAAAAAAGACTAGTAACAAACGTTTTTGAATTTGATCGAGTTATCGGTGGTGGTTTTATTCCTGGAGAAATTATTCTTCTTACTGGTGAACCAGGGGTTGGAAAATCAACCTTATTATTACAGATCCTTCAGTCTCTGAAAACTCTTTATGTATCTGGCGAGGAATCAGCCGAACAGCTCAAGGATAGAATTGACCGGCTGGGTTTAAAAGAAAAAAATTTATTCTTTACCAACACTCGAGAAGTTGAGGCAATTATTAACGGTATAGAGCAAGCCGAAAACAAGTTTGACGTTCTGGTAATTGATTCTATTCAAACAGTTTATTCAAGTAGTATCGAAGGAGTTCCCGGAAGCATCAACCAGCTTAAAGAATCCGCTAGCCGTTTGATTGATCTGGCAAAAAAAGTTAACTTACCAATTATCTTTATTGGTCATATTACTAAGGAAGGTGAAATTGCTGGACCAAAAACTCTAGAACATATGGTTGATGTGGTCTTGTCTTTTGAAGGAGAAAAAATTTCCCACTTCCGAATTTTAAGAGCGACCAAGAATCGCTTTGGTTCAACTGACGAAATTGGAATTTTTGAGATGACCAATAAAGGACTAGCCGAGGTAAAAAACCCTTTGGCCTTTCTAGATATAACCAAAGAGCCGGCCTCCGGTATGGCGATTGTCGGTACGATCGAAGGTAAAAGACCGCTTTTTTTTGAGATTCAAGCCTTAGCCTCACCAACTTTTTTGGCGTTTCCCCGAAGAATCGTTAAAGGAGTTGACTATAATAAAATTTTACTTTTACTGGCGGTTATAAAAAAATACCTGGGACTTTCTCTAGACCAGCTTGACATCTATATTAATGTCGTTGGCGGAGTCAATGTCAAATCTCCGGCGGCTGATCTGGGAATTATTGCTGCGTTAGTTTCCTCGATCAAAAATATCCCAATAAAAAATAAAACCGTCTTTACAGGTGAGATCGGACTCCTTGGAGAAATCAGAAAAGTTCTTTTTGAAGAAAAGATTACCAGTGAAGCCCGTCGTCTCGGGTTTCAAAAAATCTATAGCTCAAAAAACATCAAGACCATTCGGGATTTAAAAAAAATTATTCTTCCTTAATAAACTCTTTATTAAAAACTGTTTTCTTACCATTGGCGCCAATCACTTCAATGGTAAGGATATTTTTCCCTACTTTAAGTGGAAAGTCGTAAGTAAAAACACCTTCTTTATCTTGATAAATGCGGTCGTTAAAAATGGTAACCAGCGATTCTTTTTCTGTTTTGCCGATTATTTTTATTCTGTCTTCTCTTTTAATAATGTTATTTGTCGGTGAAATAATCGTTACCTTTGGCGGTGACAGGTAAATTCTTAACTGATAACCAAAATAAACAATAAATAAAAAAATAATTATTCCTAAGGCTTCAAAAAAATACTTTTTAGCTTCGGGGGTGATATAGTTTTTTGCCAGGCGTTTTTTAAACCTTACTTCTTCTTTTTTTTCATAATCACGGTTAAAAAAAGCCTGGGTTTTTTTCGGATCAATATCTAAATAACGGGCATAGTTTTTAATTATGCCTGAGATATATATTTTCGAGGAAAAAAAATTCCAGTTATTTTCTTCAATAGCTTTAAGGTATTTTTCTCTTATGCGTATTTCTTTTTCAATCTTTAAAAGAGTTAGGCCCTTTTTTTCACGCGTTTTTTTTAAGATCTCTCCGACTGACAACATATTATTGTTTAACTCTTTCAGTATAGGTTCCGGTTTCAGGATTAATTAAGATAGTTTCTCCTTGTTTAACAAAAAGAGGTACCATTATCGTCACTCCGGTCTCAAGCGTGGCTTGTTTTTTAGCCCCGCTAACCGTATCACCTTTAACGGAATCTTCGGTTTCAATAACTTTTAGACGAACACTCATTGGTGGTCTAATATTAAGAGCTTTTTCATCGTGGACATAGACAAAAACTTTATCGCCTTCTTTCATAAAATTAGCTACTGATCCAACAGTTGATAATGGGACTGTAAACTGATTATAAGATCTCTCATCCATTAAATATATGTTTTCGTTGTCCTTATAAAGATACTGCATTTCAATAGACTCAACGTCTAGCGTTTCAACTGTTTCATTTGATTTAAAAGAATAGTCAATATTCTTTCCATTTATTAGATTTTTTATTTTTGTCTTCATTAAGGCCGATCCTTTCCCTGGTGAGTAAAAGTCTGATTTTTGAATCTGCCAAATTCCGCTTTGATAAAAAATAAACTCGCCTTTTTTTAAACTACCCGCATTAATCTTCATAAGTAATATTGATTAATTTTAATTTACTAATGGACTGCAGATCGGCAAAAATCATTGCTAGTCTTTCAAAACCAATAGCCACACCAGCGCAATCTACAAGCCCATATTTTAATGCCTCAATGAATCCTTTGTCAATTGGATGATACAGTTTATTCTCTTTTAATCTGCGTTTTTGTTCTTCAAAAAAACGTTTTTCTTGTTCTTGCCAGTCAACCAATTCCGTATAGCAATCACCCAACTCTACTCCTCCAATATAAAATTCAAATCTTTGCGCTGTCTGGCCATTTTTATTTAGTTTGGCTAAAGCGGCAAACTCTTTTGGATAATCGTAAATCAAGGTTGGCAAACCATTAGTCCCTAAACGAATCTCAATCTCAGCTACATATACCTGCGACCAAAGATCTTCATAGGTAAATCCTCTAACTCGATAACCTTTTTTTTTGGCTTTTTTTACAAATAAATGATGATCAAATAACTCTTTTTCGTTTATGCCAGCATATTTCTCAAATGCTTGACTGATCGATATTTTTTCCCACCGATCAAAGCTAATTTTTTTTCCTTGAAAAAATAAATAGCTTTTTTTAAATATTTTTTTAGTAATGAATCTGAGCATTTTCAAAAGCTCATCGGCTATACCCATATAGTCAGTTTTCACTTTGTAGAATTCAAGCATATTAAATTCAAATTCATGAAGACTGGAACTTCTTTCATGATTACGAAAAGATTTTCCTAAATAATAACAATTACCAATCCCATAAGCTAGAAGTCTCTTTAAAAATAACTCTGGTGAGGGAGTTAAATAAAGTTTTTTGTGACTCTTAAAATAGTTGAACTGGGTTTCAAACACTTCCAGATATGATTCAGGAATTAATGCTGGCGATAAAACTGGTAAGTCAATCTCAAGGTATCCTTGTTTCTTTAAAAATTGATTAACTGCCTCTTTAACCTGAAGATAAACAGTATATTTTTTCAAATTTTCTATGTGAGTCTGTATTTGCATATTGAGTCTTATCTAAGTTCTTGATCAAGTTCTTCAAGAAGTTTTTTTGCTTTTGAAGAGACTCTTTCAGGAATCTTAACTCGATAAATTACATACTGGTCGCCAAAACGAGAAGAATTAGGAAAAGGTACTCCTTCACCCCGTAAACGAATTGTTGTCCCTGACTGCGTCCCTGGCCGAATACGCAGTTTCAAAGAGCCTTTTATCGTTGGCACTTCAACCACACCTCCAAGAACTGCTAAGGTAAAAGGGATTTCTTTTTCATAATAAATATCCTGCCCTTCTCTTTTAAATCTTGTATCCGGTCTTACTGAAATATAAAGATCAAACTCAGAAAACCTAATTGTTATCCCATTATCAACGCCGGCGGGAATCTTAATTTTTCTTCTGTCTCCTTTAATAACAGTGGTTTTTTCTGTTCCCTTAACCGCTTCATCAAAACTTAAAGTTATTTCGTAGGTTTGTCTTCTGGTGCGCGACCTTGAACCACTTGGTGAACGAAAACCAAAGAACTGCTCAAAAATATCAAACGGGTCAAATGAACCGTTAAAATCAAATCCCTCAAAGGGCGACCCTTCTCCACCGAAGTTGGTATAGGTGTAAGTAAAAGGACTCTGACTATAACCGCCACCGGGCTGATTGGTAGAACTAGCCCGAGAAAAAGCTTCTGGACCATACTGATCATACATCTGTTTCTTTTTCTGATCAGACAAAACTTCATAAGCTTTATTGATTTCTTTAAACTTTTCAGTTGCTTCAGAGGCTTTATTACGATAAGGATGCCATTTCATAGCTTGCTTGCGATAAGCCGCTTTTATCTCTGATAAACTGGCATTTTTATTAACACCTAAAACTTCATAAAAATCTTTCATGTCAGTTCACCACTTCACCTTCTTCAACTTTGTCACCCTTCTTTTTTTCTTCTTTTGGAGTTTGTTCTTTTTTTTCACCGGGTTGAGCTTGCTCTTGATACATATTTTGACCAATTTTTTGCAAGCTATCAGAAAGATCTTTTGTCTTTTCTTCGATTTCTTCTCCGGTCCCTTTTTCTAAGCTTTCTTTTAAGGTTTTTATCTTTTTTTCTATCTCTTCTTTTAAGTCTTTAGGAACTTTAGCACCAGCATCTTTTAGAGATTTTTCCGAAACATAAATCATATTGTCGGCTTTATTTCTGGCTTCAATTTTTTCCTTTTCTTTTTTATCATCGGCTTTATGCTTTTCTGCCTCAGCCTTCATGTTTTCAATCTCTTCTTTAGTTAGACCGGTTGAACCGGTAATCTTAATACTTTGGGCTTTGCCAGTAGCCTTATCTTTGGCAGTTGCGGTTAAAATACCACTGGTATCGAGGTCAAAACTAACCTCAACCTGAGGCACTCCCCGTGGAGCCGGTGGAATTCCGGACAAGATAAACCGACCCAGAGATTTATTGTCTCTCGCCATTGGTCTTTCTCCCTGGAGAACGTGTATTTCTACCTGGGTTTGGCTATCAGCGGCTGTAGAGAATATTTCTGTTTTACCTGTGGGAATAGCGGTATTTCTCGGAATTAAGGGTGTCATTACTCCCCCTAAAGTTTCAACACCTAAAGTTAATGGTGTAACATCTATAAGAAGTATATCTTTATTATAATCACCTGAAATAATACCTGCTTGCACAGCTGCTCCAGCAGCCACCACTTCGTCAGGATTAACTGAACGATTTGGTTCTTTGCCAAAAAACTTTTTCACTTCTTCAATAACTTTTGGCATTCTCGTCATACCACCAACTAAAACAACTTCATCGATTTTTGAAATATCAACTTTGGCATCTTTAAGACAGGCCTTAACCGGATCAAAAGTTTTTTTAATTAGATGGCCGACTAATAACTCAAGTTTAGCTCGTGTCAGTTTAGTTACCAAATGAAGCGGTTGATTATCACGAACGGTAATAAACGGTAGGTTAATATCCGCTTCCATCGATGATGATAACTCTATTTTTGCCTTTTCCGCCGCATCGCGTAGTCTTTGTAAAGCTTGCGCATCGTGACGCAGATCAATGCCGTTTTCTTTCTTAAACAGATCGGCTAAATATTCCAAGATTACCTTATCAAAGTCGTCTCCACCTAAATGAGTATCGCCGTTAGTTGCTTTAACTACAAAAAAATTTTTATTCAATTCAAGAACTGTTATGTCAAAGGTTCCTCCACCAAGATCGTAAACTGCGATTGTGTGGGCGTGCTGTTTGTCTAAACCGTAAGCTAAAGCTGAAGCGGTGGGTTCATTAATGATCGTAACAACCTCAAGACCAGTAATTTCACCAGCTTGTTTAGTAGCCTGACGCTGTGAGTCATCAAAATAAGCTGGAACCGTAATTACGGCTTTCTCCACCTTTTCCCCTAAATAGGCCTCAGCATCACTTTTAATTTTTTGCAGCACCATAGCGGAAATTTCCTGAGGGGTAAAGGTCTTTCCATCAACATCAACTACGGCCATTCCATCACGACCACTTTTAATCTTATATGGTAGCCATTTTATATCGTTTTTAACAGATTCATCTGAAAACCGTCTTCCCATTAGTCTTTTTATAGAAAAAATGGTGTTTTTTGGGTTGATAACCATCTGTCTTTTGGCGACATCGCCAACAATCCTTTTTATCGGATCAACCACCGAAGGAATAACATTTCTTCCTTCTTGGGAGTAAATAATTTTTGGTTTTCCTCCCTCCATCACCGCGACACATGAGTTAGTTGTTCCTAAATCAATTCCAATGATTTTTGACATATTTTTATAAAAAATAAATTAATAATAATTAATTGGCTTTTTTTGATACTTTAACCTGAGCCACTCGCAAAATTCTATCTTCATAAAGATAACCTTTTCTTAAAACTTCAGTTACCAGATTATCTTTTTCCCCCTTAACCATATCGATCGCCTCGGCTAGCTGAGGATTAAATTCTTTACCTAAGACATCTATTTCTTTAATCCCAAAACCTCTGATAACTTTAATAAACTGATTTTTTGCTAAAATCAAACCCTTGTCTTTTGAAAAAATTTCGGCTTTTTCCATATGGTCCAAAAGTGGTAACAGTTTAACTATCAATTCTTGAATAATATTGTTTCTTTGATTGTCTCTTTGGTCAACAACCCTTTTTTCCAGATTTTGATAGTCAGCCAGGGCCCTTAAATATTTATTTTTATATTCTTCAACTTCTTTCTTAGTTTTTTCAAGCGCCGCTTTCCAATGGTACATTTCTACACTGGGTTTCTTTTTTTTATCCTTAATTAAACTGTCCATATTTCAATCTTTAACATTTAATCTTTTGATTTGCTTAATTACATTCCTTGATCCTTGATTATATTTTCGATTAAGCTGGAAAAGTACTTAACCTGAGGAACAATAATTTCATAATACATTCTTTTGGGACCAACCACACCAATGATTCCCTTAGTCTTATTGCCCTTAAACTCACCAAAAATACTGGCGCAAGACTCAAAATTAGGATCTCTAAAATCTTCTTCTCCTAATATAAACATTATCTCGTCTTGAAGTTGATCAAAGTCATTAAGAATTCTTTCCCAGTAAGTAACTTCGTCTAGTCTTTCAAAAAGATCTCTTGAAAGATCCAGGTTTAGAAACTCTGGTTTTTGCAGTAGATTAGCCACTCCGGCATAATAGACATCGCCCGTATTGGTAACTGACAATGACAAAAGACCCGTCCTATGCGATAAAACTTTTGTTGCTTGAGAAAGTAATTTATGAGTTTCATTTCTTTCATCCCAGATGCTATTTTTGTAAGCGACTTCGTCGCTTGTTGACAGTTCTTTTTCTTTCATCAAATGTTTGATATAAAAACGAAAGCCTTTAGCTGATGGCACTCGACCTGAAGAAAAATGGGTCTTTTTCAAAAAACTTTTTTTAGCTAACTCAACCATCTCATTCCTGATTGTTGCCGGAGATACGCCCAGTTTATATTTCTTTTCCAGTATTTCTGATCCGACCGGGCCACCAGTTTCACTATATTCCTTGATAATGGTTTTTAAGATATCGATCTGTCTTTGAGTTAATTCTTCCATATTTTTTGGGTTTTCCCAATTAGCAATATAATAACAACTCTGCTAAAAGATGTCAAGAGGATTTTCTGAGGTGATATAATTTATTTATGACCAACGAACTAACTCCTACCTTTACCTATGACCAGATAATTGATGTGGCAAAAAAAGAAGCCAATAAGTTTCGCCCTTCTCTACCCGCCTTACCAACCACTCAACAACTCAAACCATTTTTAGGAAAGATGTGGGCTGTTGATAGACCATTAATTGATTCTTTAAGAAGACACTTAGACCAGTGGGGAGTAAGATCGCCTGAACGAAATTACGAAAGACATTTAGAGTGGGTGGCAGTACGGTCAGCTTATGTAGCCGCCTCAGAATGTGATCAAAGAGGAATTAATGATTCCAAATTAAGAGAAGAAATTGTCCAAAGAGCCTGGCGGTTAGGACTACTTCACGATATTCAGGCCTGGCGAGGTTTTGGACCAGAACACCAAATTGAGGGAATGAGGGCGGCCCAGCAGAAACTAAGCGAACTTGGCATTAAAGATAAATATTTGGAAGATCAGATTTTGCTCCACGATAAGCTAGATGTTGAACCAAGAAATAATCCTGCTTTTGATATTCCTTTTTTTTCAGCTTTTGCGGCCGATCATCTTGTTTGGGGTCTAGAAATAGAAGAAGCTATTTGGAAAAATTTTGCCAGAAGAAAAATGATACCCACCCAAGCAATTCACGAATATCAGCATACGCTGAAACTTAAAAGTAGTCTTAACCTACAACAAACTAAATGGGGACGAGAAGTGGTTGTTCCCTGGGTTAACTTTGGTGTTCAGATTGCTCAAAAAGTAGAACAAACTTTTGCTACAAATCAAGGTGAATAATAGAATATGGAAGGCCTTCCTTTTTAGCTTCTTCCAGCATTATTCTTTGTTCATTTAAATATCTTTCCACTTTATTAACAAAACCTTCTTCTTTAACCATAAGTCCTTGATATTTTTTCCAGGCTATTGGCCTTTCTGTGTGGGATGAACGTATGTCTATTTCTTTATCTGTCATTTGAATAAGTAAAATATGAACTGGAAGTTTCTTTAGCTTTTTAATAACCTGTTTGTATATGGGTTCTAAATTTTTGTCTTTGCTGACATGAGCCATATACCTTGACAAATGAAATCTATTTAACAGGAAAATAGATTGAGGTTCTTGAGCAATAACCTCAGCCATAAAATCAGTAAAATAATTAAGAAGCTCCAGTCTTAAATTGGCTATCCCTTTGACTCTGGCTAATTTCCATGTAAAAAGAAGGTCTCCTTCTTCGTAATCGTAAACTATTTTGTTTTTGAGCTGTTCTTTTAGAAGGTGCTGTAAGGTATCCTTTCCCGAACCGGCAACCCCTTCAATAATAATTATTCTAGACTTGTTTGGAAGGTTGATCTTCATACCAAAATTATATCAGAAGACAATTTTACCCAGTGTTATAATTATTGTATGAAACTTGGCGCTCATCAATCTATTTCTGGAGGATATGACAAAGCATTAGAAAGAATAACTAATATCGGCGGTAACTGCCTTCAGATCTTTTCTTCTTCACCCCGTGGTTGGACTTTCGCTAATTTAGACAACACAGGAATCAATAATTTTATTCTTTTAAAAAAGAAGTTAAAAATTGCGCCTATTTACTTTCATGCCACTTATTTAATTAATCTGGCTGATAATGACCGCATTGGTCATCTGTCAAAACAAGTGCTGGTTAATGAACTAAACCTAGCTCCAAAATTAGGAATCATTGGAACAATCGTCCATCTTGGTTCTTATAAGAATGATAAAACAGATGAGAAATATCAGATCCTAACAAAAAATATTAAGGAAGTATTGGACAAAACTCCAAAGAATTCCCTATTTATTATTGAAAACGCCGGCAACAATAAAATTGGTAAAAAGCTTGAAGAGATTTCAGCAATCATAAAAGACATTCATGACAAACGCCTGAAAATCTGCCTTGATACTTGCCACTTGTACTCATCTGGTTATCTTTTTAGAAACAACAAGGAATTAAATTTGTTTCTTGACAAACTTGATAAACTTGACCTGCTTGATAGACTTGAAGTCTTTCATATCAACGACAGTCGCGACCCTTTTTTCTCAGGAAGAGATCGCCACGAAAATATAGGCCAAGGAACTATTCCGATGGCTGAATTTGTGACCTTACTAAACCATAAAAAAACAAAAGTACTCCCTTTTATTATTGAAACACCAGGCTTTGATCAAAACGGTCCGGATAAAAAAAATCTCGACATTCTCAAATCTTTAGTTAAAAATTAGCTGTTATTATTTTATACTACGATCGTATGTCATTTCGATAACAAATATGAATCAAAATGAATATTTAAGTAACTTAAAAAAAGTGGTTTTGTCGTTAGATGGAGATGTGGATGGGAAAACAATTACTGAGTTTTTAAAAAAAATTGATTCTAAAAAAGTTAATAAAGAAGATAACTTTACCGAGCATGTCTGTTCTTTTTTTGTACCGATTGATCTAAAAAATAGAAAAATATATTTAGGTCACCATATTAAAGCCAATCTTTGGATTCCGCCAGGCGGCCATATTAAAAAAGACGAGCTTCCTATAAACACTGTTTATCGTGAGATTATCGAGGAACTGTCTCATAAAATAACTAATGAAATAGTGGAACTTTTTGATTTATCAATAACTGATGTCCGGGGTCCGAACAAACCTTGCCATTTCCATTATGATTTCTGGTTTGCGGTATTTACTGGAAAAAAAACATTTAAAATCTTAAAAAAAGAGTTTTATGCTGCCGGTTGGTTTAGTTTTTCTGAGGCAATTGCAAAAATTAACTATCCTCATTACGAAAAAATTATTAAAAGGTACCTCGATAGGTTATAATAAAATCATGTTGTTGCTTCCTAATGATGTTAAACAATTCATGAATGCTTTTAAACGGAAAGGATTCCAAATATACGTTGTTGGTGGTGCTGTCCGCGATCTCCTATTGGGAAAAAAAGCAGAAAATTTAGGCGATAATTGGGACTTTACCACTAACGCCACTCCGGAAGAAATTTTAAAACTTTTTCCTAAGGGTTATTACAATAATACGTATGGAACCGTTGGGATTGCCCAAAAAGAAGGTGGAGAAAAGAAAATTTTTGAAGTAACGACTTTTAGAAAAGAGGCAGAATACAAAGATTTTCGGCACCCAAAAAAAATTAGTTGGGCTAAAACAATCGGTGAAGATCTTGCCAGACGTGATTTGACCATTAACGCCATGGCTTATGACGGGAAAAAACTTATTGACCTTTTTGGTGGACAAAAACATCTTAAGGAAAAAATAATTAGTACCGTTGGCGACCCCGACAAAAGGTTTGTTGAAGATGCTTTGAGACTAATCAGAACTATCCGTTTTGCTTCGCAACTTGGGTTTATGATTGATGATAAAACAAGAAATTCTATTCAAAAAAATTCACCGTTAATCATAAAAATTTCCTGGGAAAGAATTAGAGATGAGTTTATAAAAATTCTTGCCAGCAACTACCCTTCTGAAGGAATTATTTTTTTACATACCACTGGACTTCTCGCCCATATTCTGCCCGAGTTGGATATTTGCTTTATAATTCCTCAAAAAAGCCCAAAAAGACATCATATTTTTGACGTTGGCACCCATCAGATCATGTCCCTAAAACACTGTCCGTCAAAAGATCCGATTACTCGTTTTGCTACCCTAATTCATGATATTGGTAAGGTAAAGACTTTTAGAAAAGATAACAAAACCGGATTAATAACATTCTATAATCACGAAGTGGCCGGGACAAAACTGACCGAAAAAATTGCCGATCGGTTTAAACTTTCAAACAAACAAAAAGAAAAACTTGTTCGATTGGTTAAATATCATCAATTTACAGTTTCGGAAGTTATTACTGATAAAGCTGTCCGTCGATTTATCCGTGATATTGGTAAAGAATATCTACAGGACATGTTGGATGTAAGAGTTGGCGATCGGATTGGTTCCGGGGCTAAACCGACTTCATGGAGACTCGAACTTTTCAAAAAACGTCTCATTGAAGTTCAAAAAGAACCTTTTAAAATCACTGATTTAAAAATCAATGGTGACGACGTAATGAGAGTATTAAAGATTAAACCCGGTCCCCAAGTTGGCAAAATTCTCAAAGACATCTTTAACCAGGTCGTCAACGGTAAGCTCAAAAATGAAAATAAAATATTATTAAAAAGTTTTAAACAACCCTAGCTCTTCTCTAATCGTTGTTATTTCTCCATGGCCTGGATAGACAATAGTTTTCTCTGGCAACGATATAATCTTTTTCAAAGACGCTTGTAAATCTTCTTTATTGCCGTAGGAAAAATCATAACGACCTATCCCCTGTCTAAATAAAGTATCGCCGGTAAAAACAATCTGTTTATCTTTAAAGTATAAAGAACAGCTACCAGGTGTATGACCAGGAGTTTTGATAATTGTAAATTTAAAATCTTGACCCCGATTAAATCGGGGTTGAATTTTCAATTCGCCAACTTTAAGATGTTTAATCTTTTTGGGCAACAATATTTTTGGACTGTGTCCTAAAAAATATTCAGCCGTTTCATTTAATCTTTCTATTAAAAATAAATCTTCTTTAAAAATATACAACGGGATCTTGAAACTGGCTTGAATTTCACCAGCGGCCATTAGATGATCAAAATGCCCGTGAGTAGCAATAATTGCCAAGGGGGTTAATTTTTGTCTCTGTAACTGCTCAAGAATAAAATCTGCCTCATCGGCCGGATCAACTATTAAGCAATAATTATTATTAATTAATAAATAGCAGTTTGCTCGCATCTGTCCCAAGGAAAAACAAGTGATCTTCATTTTTTCTTTTTCATTTTTTCAAACCAAACCAAAAGTGGAGTGGCCACAAATGGAGAAGAATAAGTCCCGGTAATTGTACCGATCAGTAAAGTAATGGCAAAAAAACGGATGGTCGAACCTCCAAGTAAGATTAAAGATAAAAGCATAAATACTATCGTCATTGAATTATTAACCGACCGAACCATAGTTTCTGTTAAGGCTTTATTGGCGAAATAGTCAATTTCTGCCCGGCCTTCAGATCGAAAATACTCTCTGATTTTGTCAAAAATAACAATTGTATCATGGGTGGAAAAAGACATTGATGTTAACACAGCTGTCACAAACATCGTATCCAACTCGGCCCCAAAAAAATGGGAAATTAAAGAATAAGTCCCCATGACCACCAAAAAATCATGAAGGGTTGCCAAAATGGCCGCTAAGGCATAATAAAAACCTTTAAAAGCAACCGTAATATAAATAAGAATCGCTAAAACTCCTAGAAAGGCAGCCACTAATGTTTTGGTCATTGTTTCTTGACCGATTACCGGACCAACCGTCTCAAACCTTAACAGTTTTATTTTAAGATCCAACTTCTTTTCAAGCGCATTACGAACGAGTAGCTCTGTCTTTTCGTCAACCGGCTTGGCCCGAACGGTCAACTGATTGTCCTGAAGTTTTAAACTATTAACGCTAATATTATTTTCTTTAAAAATCTTTTCCATCTCATTATTGGTTGCTTTTTTACTTAATTGATATCCAATGTCTGTCCCACCAGTAAAATCAATTGAGTATCGATAACCCCATTTGATCATTGAAAAAAGACCCATGCCAATAACTATTGTCGAGATAAGAAAGTAAAGCCAACGATATTTCATAAAGCTAATCATATTTATTTTTCCTTGTAAAAAATGTCGATTAATTTTCTAGTAATTACTATTCCGGTAAACAAACTGGTGGCAACACCAATCGCCCAGGTTAAAGCAAATCCTCTCACCATACCAAACTGGGGCAAAAATTCCCAGTTTAATGGGTTGAAAAGGACAAAAGCAACGGTTAGAGCTGTAATATTAGTATCTTTAATTGCATCCATGGCTCTGCCAAAACCAAGTTTTATCGCTATTCCAAACTCTTTACCTTTCCTCATTTCTTCTTTTATCCTTTCAAAAATAAGAATGTTTGAATCTACCGCCATGCCGATTGAGAGTATAAAACCAGCCACACCTGGAAGAGTTAAGACTACCGGGATGGTTCTAAAAATCGCTAAGGAAATTAGACCATAAATTACTAAAGCCATAGAAGCAATCAATCCCAGTTTTCTATAATAAATAACCATAAACAAAAGCACCATAAAAAGACCAACTAAACCGGCAAAAACACTTTTTTTAACTTCAATTGCTCCTAGGGTTGGACCAACATTTCTCTGTTCAACCAGCTTAATTGACAAAGGCAATGCCCCTGAGTTGATCGAAATAGCCAGTTTTTTTGCCTCGTTAACCGAAAAATTACCATTAATAACCGCATTACCATCGGTAATTGCTTGCTGAACTGTTGGAGCCGATAAAATAAAGTTGTCAAGATAAATAGCCACCGGTTTGTTAATATTTCTTTCGGTAACTTTGCTAAAAATCTCTGCCCCTTCTTTAGTAAAACTTAGGGCCACCTGGGGTTTACCTGTTTGTGAATCAAAGGTGACGTTGGCTTTTTTTACGTGCTTGCCAAGAAGTCCGGTGTCTTTGGTTAGCCGCAAATAAACTGGCGTTGAGGTGGCGGTCTTTATATCAGTTGGGGTTTCTTCCTTAAAACTTAATTGGGCAGTCTGTCCGATTAGATTAACAGCACTTGAAACATCATCAACACCTGGGAGATCAACTACAATTCGATATTTATTACCGCTTTTTATCGTCTGAACAACTGGTTCTGAAACACCAAAAAAGTTAACTCTTTTTTCAATTATATCTCTAGCTGAGTTCAAAGCGTCGGTTAAGTCTTCTTTCTTAGTTTTGTTCGTATCGGTTTCAAAAACCAAGTGGCTACCACCTCTAAGATCCAGTCCTAATTTTGTTCGAAAGTCCTTTTTTATTTTAAGTCCGGCAATCTCCCAGTCAATCGACAATGGATTAACTTTAAAATCAATTTTTTGTTTGCCAAGATTAAACTTAATTGGTAGATTCTCAGGTAGATCAATCCAAATTATCAAAATTAGCGCTGCCAGGACTAATATAAACTTAAAATTTTTCATTTTGAAAGTTCTTCTTCATTACCTATTAACATTATCTTCGGCTGTTTTAAAAAACGCCAGATAAAAGGATCGTTATTTTTTTTTCTAAAAATAAATTCATCTTCTGTCATCACCGTATAATTAATTTCTCGACCAAAATCTTTTTCTGCCTCATCTACAATAGAAGCTACTTCAGGAACGACAATCGTCCCAATAAACAGCAGGTCTATTTCATCTTCTTTAATGGCAGTTTTTTTTGCAAACTTGGTTGATAGGGTAATAAATTTTACTTTACCAATTTTAGAAAGATTATTATAAACTAAGCCCGGCAGACAACCAGTTTTGGTAAAGATTCTTAGAAACTCATCATAAAAACGATAGCTTTTATTTAGGGCATAAAAAACTTTGTTAAGTCTCTTTTCTCTGGTAAGTAATTTTTCCTCGGCCAGAATATCTAACTCTCTCTTTATAGCATTAACTTCTTCATTAGTGTCTCTAACGACTTTTCTAAGATAATAATTTTCTTCGGGATGATGGAAAAATAGTTCTAATACTTTACGTCTGGCTTTTGAAGGAATAATATGTTGCAACATAGTTATAGATTAATAACTGACTTTATTACCGATTGGCAGTATTTCAACAAAAACCTGCCCTCTGACAAAAGAGATCTCTTTTCCATTTTCATCAGTAAATTTCATTCTTGATTCGTCATCCTCTTTACTCCAAGTGGCCTTAATAGTTTTCCCATTTTGAAAAATCAAACTTTCTCCCTCTCCGTTAAGCTTATAAAGAATATGACCACCCTCATAACCGTCGTTAGCCGGTCGTTCACTGGCAAAAATTATCACAATGTTTTTTGCCTCCAACGATTTCCCAGTATTTTTATCAATATTTGGCTGTCCGCCAGTATTTCTTACATAAGAATTACTGGATTTATTATAAATCCAATCAACACTAAAATCAGACGCAAAACTATTCCAAAAGCCAAAACTGATTTTTTTTGCCTGTCCTCTATCTTCAAGTTTTACATCATCAACAAATTTCCAAGAAATAAAATTTTTATCCCACGCAACACCATCACTGTCAACATTAGTTAATTCCCTTTTTGCCGCCGCATACTGCCATAATTTTGAAGTTGTTGAATAAACTGTATGTTCGTTGGCTACACCAGGTAATCTTTCAAAGTCTCGCCAATAATAAGGAAATGGTACTGCAAACTGATTTAGATCGTTGTAATAATTCCAACCTAGATCTTTAATTTCTCCCAAAGCATCAGCTGGACCTGGAGTATTGGCTCCACCAACATGGGCATACAAAGGATTGTTTCCATATTCTTCCAACATCTGAATAAAATATATACGCGCCGACCTCACTGGACCGATAAAAGGAGCATCCTTACAATAATAAATCGCTAAAAATCTGGTAATTCCGCCTTCAGCCACTGCTTCGTAAACAACATCAGCTGAAGATAAACCTGATTGAGGTCGAGCATCTTTATGATTTTCAATCATCACTCCTAAGGGTCGTCTTTTTTCCCAATTGGCTTTTTGTGTTTTGGTCAACATTTCACCATTAATTGGACATTCTTCAGTTTTTGGCTCAGCCGGAATAGTTGGTTCATTACTACCGTCTGGTGGTTTATAACCAATAATTGGAGAAATAATACTGGGTAATAATGATCCAGAAAAATAAGAATATGAACTGTAAGCCGAAAGCAAAAATGCAACAAAAATAATAATTAAAGCCGTTCTCTTATTTACCATATGAATTAGCTGAAAAAAATTAATAATTAATTGCTTTTCTCGATTGCTTTTTGTTCCTCTTCTGAGAGATCATACTCCTGACCTTTACCATTTTTGACTTTTTTTGAATAGGTTCTTAATCCATCCCTAGTATAAATAAAATTAATCACTAAACCGTTATTCTGTTTGTCTAAAATGGCAATCACAAAACTTTGTCCCCCCCCGATCCTCTCAAAAGGATTAAATCTTACCATGCCTACTTTATGAAAATAGTACCTTGATTCTTCAATCATTTTTTTTATAGTTTTTTTTATGTCTTCGTTTTCTTTCAAAAAATCTTGATCGTGTTTAAGTAACTCGTCAAGAATTTCGTTTAGCTTTTCTTTTTTGGTACCACTGACTAAATTTTGATAATGCTTGTTAATTTTAAATATTAAAAAAGACAAGATTGTCAACCAGATAAAAATAGTTAAAAAAAAATAAAGGCTCATCGTTAATCATTTTAGCGACTTTACAAATTAGTGTCAATATGATAAGAATTATGTATGCCAAAAAAGACTAAACAAGAAAAAATCATTGCTGAGTATCGAAAAAAATTGAAATTATTACAACAAAATTCAATCAGTCTTCCTCAGATAGAAAAAAAGCCGATAACTCAAAAAATTGACAACCACGTTTTAACACCTAAACCGCACGAAACACTGATATCAACCGATCAAAAAACTTATTCGGAGCTTCAGGTGGCTAAAACAAACTTCGTGGCTGATTTTAAAAAAAGTCTCTTGCTTACCGTAGCCATAATTGCGCTTGAAATATTCCTTTATTTTGCTACGATTAATCATTATTTCAAGTTATTCTGAATAAAGGGGGCTTTGCCCCGCTAAAATAAAAAGGAAGGGGGTGAATAATAAAATATGGTATCGATGTATTGCGTAAAATGTAGGTCAAAAAAAGAAGTCGCCAATCCTCAAAAGGTCACCATGAAAAATGGTAAACCAGCTATGAAAGCTAAATGCCCAGATTGTAGCACTGGTATGTATAGAATTGGCGCCGCTAAGTAAATAAATTGTCGATAGTTTATTTAAATCCGCCGGCTGGCGGGTTAAAACCATCCCCTGAATATTTTGGGGATGGTTTTTTTTAAACTTGAAGTAAGGAAAATTCAGCAATTTTTTTGTAAACGGGGAACTTCCCACCAAGAATACTTTCGAAAAGGATCAGTTTTTTTACCGGAAAATCTATTTCAATATTCAGTTTTGAAAGTTTTTTCTTCAAGACGAAATATTGCTGTTTAGAAGGAATTCGACATCGGGCTAAGGTTAAATGAGGAATAAATTTAACCTCTTTTTGAAAATTACCAAACTTTTGGCGAATTTTTTCTTCTAGTTCTTCAATTTTCTTTTCCCGATAGAATCCCAAATAGATAAGTATCTTTGTAGTAATAAACAAATCAGCCTTAGCTGAGTATAGATGAAATGACTCCTGGTCATAAAGAATATCTTTTAGTTCTTTTTTTATTTTTTTCAGATTATTTGTTTCTCCGTAATAAAATAAAGTTATATGGTAGTTTTTTTGACTCACCCATTGAAAATCGGGTTTATCAAGTTTTAACTCACTAATCTGGTCAGATAAATCTTTTTTTGTTTTTTGTGGTAGATCAATCGCTAAAAAAAGACGCATGTTTGATTATTTTTGATCCGGTTAAATTTTTAACTAAGGTTGTGACTATTTTTAACTGTCCCCCAACTTCCTTAGACTGCCTTTTTTTATTTTCAAGCTGAGGATCACTCTCAGAAACAGCAATTATGCTTGGTTTAATTTCTTTTACCAGTAAAGAATAGTCTTTGTCGGTTTTAAGTCTTGCTAGAAGTATAATTAAATCAACTTGCCTAAACGAACTAAGGATCTCTGCCCTTTGTTTTTGGCCGTGGATAGGCAATCGCTTTTTTTTGTCTTTAATAAATTTATCTGACTCTAAAGCAACAATTAAATAATTACCGGCGGCTTTGGCTTTTTTTAAAAACAGATAGTGGCCATAGTGGAAAATGTCAAAACAGCCACCAACAAGAACTGTTTTTTTATCTTGCCAAAGATTAGAATATAGTTTTATTTCTGACTGATTAATAATTTTTTTCATCAGCAAAATTATACAATAAAGGTATGGATTTGAAAGTCGAAACTCAAAATCTCAAACAAGCCGTACTGATAGTTTCAAAAAAAAGACACTCCTTTATTGACATTCTAAAAAAAACCCTAGAAAAATTCAGTACCACTGTTTATCTTTCGCCAAAAGCTCCAAAAATAATCTCTCAGTTTGATTATTGTTTCTTTATTAATGAAACAAAACCCCCTCAGGTCAAAGATTTTCATAAGGTAAAAAAAGCGATTTTTGTTTATATTAAAGAAAGTAAAAAGGCCATTTCTTTAACCAATCTGGCTTTAAACAATACTAAAGTGATTGATATAAGCGGCGACATCATTTCCGAAGAGATTATTGACAAGATTCTTTGGTTTGCCTTTTCCAAAACAAAAGAACCCCTTTTAAAACTTTATGCTCCTCTTTCTCAAAATAAAACCCTTAAAAAAACAACCAATCTCGTCATTGATGTTAAGAAATTTTTTTCTGGGAAAACTTTAATCGCCATATTGATTATTTTTATTGTTCTTTTCCATACTTTTTTTATTATTCCCTTATCACTAACAAGTTATTTTTCTTATCAAACTTATCTTGCGTTAAGAAAAGAACAGGTTGATCAAACAAAAAAAAACCTTTTTTGGCAAACAACATTTTTAGGAGCTACTAAAAATTTATACCAACTTTGCCGACCGACATGGTTACTTTTTGCTATCAGCATTCTGCCTGACAATTTAATTGAAATAAATCAAACAGCCAATAAAATCTTTAGTCGCTCTCTTGCTAGTTATCAAAACTCAACCGAAATAATCAAACTTATATTTAACAAGAGTAAGACTACCCAACAAAAAGATAGCTTGTTGCTTAGACTGGAAGCTTTAAAAGAAGATATTTTTCAAATTGAGCAAGATCTTAATCTTGTCAATGCTAAAATTCCTTCTAATTTTACTTTTTCAGAAAAAGCCAAAAAACAAATTACTTCTCTTTTAAGCGTTATTTCTCAGTTCAAAAAAGTTCTTCCTTACCTTGATGAAATTTTTGCCAAAGACACCCAAAAACAATATTTGCTCCTTTTTGCCAATAATATGGAGTTGCGACCTGGGGGTGGATTCATAGGCTCTTATGGTATATTGTCAGTCAAAGACTATACGATCGAGGAAATAAAGATCTATGATGTTTATGACGCCGATGGACAACTGGTTGCTCATATAGAACCACCTAAGGCGATAAGAGACTATCTCAATCAACCTCATTGGTTTTTACGCGATTCAGCTTTTTCCCCAGATTTTTTTGAAAACTACACCCAGGCAAAGTTTTTCTTAGATAAAGAGCTTGGTCTACAAAATTTTAATGGTGGAGTACTGATAACGACATCAGCCATCGAAAATATTCTTGAATCGTTCGGTAATATATACTTACCGGATTTTAAAGAAACCGTAAACAAAAAAAATTTCTACTTAAAAACTCAGTATTATTCAGAAAAGGATTTTTTTCCTGGGTCGATTCAGAAAAAAAGTTTTCTCTCTTCCTTGACAAGGCAAATATTTCTCAATCTTGAGTCAACCTCAAAAATAAAGCTAATCAGCGGTCTCAAAAAATCGTTAGATGAAAAACAGATTGTTTTTAGTTTTGAAAATCAAGGACTGCAAAAAGAAATAGACTCGCTTTACTGGTCGGGAAAATTGATCGAGCCCACTTGTGTTCAAAAATTCAATAACTGTATTGTTGATTTTTTATATCCAATTGATGCTAACTTAGGCGTCAATAAAGCCAATTTTTTTGTCAGTCGCTATTTTAATCTTAAGACTAAAATAAGTGATCAGGGAGAAATTAAGCACACACTAACGGCCACCTTTAAAAATGATTCACCGGCCGAGGCTTTTCCAGGCGGTAGTTATAAAAATTATTTTCAAGTCTACTTACCAAAGAATATTACTGTTAAGGGCATTACCAAAGACGGGGTCTTGATGGAACCAGAAGATGTAACGATTGAAGACCGGGCCGACCGTTACAAAGTAATCGGTTTGTTTTTTGAAGTTAAACCAAAGTCCTCAATTTTTATAAAGATTGATTATCAAATAGATGATTTGCTTAAAAAAGGGAGAGGTTTATATCAATTAATTGTTCAAAAACAGGTTGGTTCGGCTAATAATGATTTAATTTTAGACCTGCAGCTGGGAAAAAATATCTATATTTTAAGTCAAAATTTTTCTCCGCTTGTCAAAGATAATCAAATCATTTATAATACCAATTTGACAGCTGATAAAATTTTCTTTGTTGAATTAACTAAAGATACCGTCCAATAAAATATATGACTCAAGCAAAAAAAACTGCTTCTGGAAAAATCATTCTTGACGCAAGCGCAAGAAAATTTTTTGGTAAACAGGTAAAAAAAATAAGAAAAGAAGGTCTCGTGCCTGGTAATATCTTCGGAACAAATTTTAAATCACAAGCAATCTCGATCAATGTCAGAGATTTTATCAAAACCTACAAAAGGGCCAAGGAAACAGGCATCGTTTACATTAAATTAGATAAAGTAGAAGTTCCGGTTCTGATTAAAAACGTTCAAAGACACCCGGTTAATGATTCTTTTTTGCATGTTGATTTTAGAAAGGTTGACTTAACCACTGAAATTGAGACTGAGGTCCCGGTAAAAATTATTGGTGCTTCTGAGGCGGTCACACAAAAAGGTGGCGTTCTCCTTACTCTGACTAACACTCTTCATGTTAAGGCATTACCGGAAAAGATCCCAGCCACAATTGAAATTGATATCACTAAAATTAAAGATATTGGTCAAGAAATTAAGGTGGCTGACCTAACAAAAAACACCACTTATTCAGTTATTGATCCGGCCGATAAGGTGATTGTTTCGGTGGTTGAACACAAAGAAGAAAGCGTTGTCGCCGAAACTGCCGCCGCTACCCCAGAAGTAATTACGGAAAAAGCTCCGGTTGAAGGTGAAGAGGCTGTCGCCGTTGAACCAGGAGCCAAAAAAACTGAAGCCGCGCCAGTAGCGGAAAAAACAGCGGAAAAAAAGCCTGAAAAACCAGGAAAAAAGTAATTTTTCTGACTTCCTTACGATTGATTTTCACTTCTCTTGTGATAGAATAAAGGAATGGCTATTATTAAATCAGAATTTTCCTTAGCTTTAAATCAAGTCGCCTCCGAAAGAGGTATCTCACCTGATGAGGTAATCTCTTCTATTGAAATGGCTGTTTTAGCCGCCTACAATAAAGAATATCCTGCTGGAACGACCGAAGAAGATATAAAGGTCAAGGTCAATAAAGATACTGGTGAAACAAGAATCTTTAAAGATAAAAAAGATATTACTCCACCTGGATTTGGACGAATTGCCGCCCAAACCGCCAAACAAGTTATTCTGCAAAAAATTAGAGAAGCGGAAAAGAAAACGGTTATTTCTCAGTATCAATCTCAAATTGGCACAGTTGTTAAGGGCCGAGTCATTCGTTTTGATGGCTACAACGTCTACCTGGATATTGGTAAAACCGAAGCTGTCCTTCCTAGAGAAGAACAAATTGAAAATGAACGTTATCAATTAAATGACAGTTTCCTGATTTATCTAACCGAGATTGGTTTAGACAAATTTTCAAACTCACGAATTATTGTCTCTCGAACTAACCCAGCTCTAATTGAACAACTCTTTAAAAGAGAGGTACCAGAGATCGCCAATGGAACAGTGGAAATTAAAAAAGTCGCTCGCAAACCAGGTGAAAGAGCTAAGATTGCCGTTTTTAGTAGCCAGGGTGGAGTCGATCCTGTAGGAGCCTGTGTTGGCCAAAAAGGTGTTCGGGTACAAACAGTTACCGATGAACTTGGAGGTCAAGAAAAAATTGATATTGTTCAGTGGAATGAAGAAAAAAAGATTTTTTTAATCGCCGCTTTATCTCCGGCAAAAATTGCTGAAGTTGAGATAGATGAAAAGAAAAAAGTCGCTAAAGTCTCAGTTGCAGAAGATCAGGCCCCTCTAGCCATTGGTAAGGGTGGTATAAATGTTAACCTTGCTTCAAAATTAACCGATCTAACGATTGATATCGTCCAAATAACTAAAAAAACTCCTGAACCATCACCAACTCCAAAAGAAAAAAATAGCCCAAAAGAAACGGCTAAAAAGTGATAGAATAAGATAAATTTTATTATGATTAGACCACCGATTGTAACTATTTTGGGTCATGTTGATCACGGGAAAACCACTCTTTTAGATTATGTGAGAAAAAGCCGAATTGCTGCTAAAGAGCACGGCGGAATTACTCAAAAGATTGGTGCTTATGAAATAAAAACCGGGATTAAAGGCTATAAAAATGACAGAATCACTTTTATTGACACTCCTGGTCATGAAACATTCTCTAAACTAAGGGCTCGAGGCGCCAGTGTGGCTGATATTGCCCTATTGGTTATTGATGCTAAGGATTCTTTAATGCCACAAACAGTCGAGTCAATCTCTCATATCCAGGCCGCAAAAATTCCTTTTATTGTTGTCTTAAACAAAATTGATTTGCCTGACATTAACCCTGACAAGGTCAAAAATGACCTGCTTAAGTACCAAGTTATGGTTGAAGGAAAGGGCGGCACAACACCTGTAGCTAATATTTCTGCTAAAACTGGCCAGGGAGTAGACGAACTTCTTGAGATGATTTTGTTAATAACTGAGGGTCTAAATCAAACTTACGACAAAAAAGCCCCGGTGGCCGGCTATATCATTGAGACAAAAAAAGGTAAACAGGGTCTATCGGTCAGTATGATTGTCAAAAACGGCTGTCTAAAATTGGGCGACGTTATTTATGCTGATTCCCACAAGGCCAAAATAAGGTCAATGATCAACGATCTTGGTCAGTCGGTAAATGAAGTTTGTCCCTCAACTCCGGTTGAAATTTTTGGTTTTGAAACCACGCCGGAGGTCGGCTCATTAATTTCTTCACAAATCAAAACCAAAATCATCACCGCCCCGCCAGCAACAATCCCAAAAACTCTTGATATGGATGCCGTTCTTAACCCGGTTGAAAAAAAGAAAAAGCTTTCTTTAGTGATAAAAACTGATTCTTACGGTTCGCTTGAGGCGATTGATAACAGTTTAATAGATAATGACAATCTTGAGATTATATTAAAAGCAGTTGGTGATATCCATAAATCAGATGTTTTTCTGGCTAAAACTACCGGCAGTGTTATTGTCGGCTTTAATATTAAAATTGATCCGGAAATAAAAGATCTGGCTAAACAGGAAAAAGTTATCATTAAGTCCTATACAATTATTTACGAACTGCTTGAAGAACTAAACGAAGTGGCTGACCTGCTTAAAGAAAAAGAAGAAAAAGAAAGAAACCTTAAGGGTGAAGTAAAAATTTTGGCCACCTTTATCATCGAAAACGAGCGAGTTTTTGGGGTCAAGATTACCAAAGGAAAGATCAATCTTAATGATGAACTGGAAGTTTATCGTAATAACAATCTTTTTGGAAAAACCAAGCTCGTTTCTTTGAAGGTTAGAGCCAAAAGAGTTAATGAGGTAAAAAAAGATCAGGAAGCTGGTATGGTCCTCTCTCCCCAACTTGACATTCGCGTGGGTGATGTGGTAAAATCTATCCTATAGAATTATGAATCCAGTCAATTCACAAAGTCAATTTCCGTTACGTTTTATCGATATTATCTCTAAAAATAGCGCTGGAGTAATTGCTTTACCGACCAATCCTTCAGTCGATGCCGTTGCCGCTGCTACTAGCCTATATTTATCTTTAATTAAGATGGGTAAAAATATTAGTTTGGTCTGCCCCACACCAATTCATATGGACCTTTCCGGAGTTGATAAAATCCAGGATGAAATTAACGTTAATGGTGATAATCTGGTTATTTCTTTTCCTTACATCGAAGGTGCAATTGACAAGGTTGACTATAATATTCAAGGTGAGAATTTTAATTTAATTATCAACCCGCGCCAAGGTTTTCCCAAACTTGACATTAACCAGGTAAAATACACCTACTCAGGGGGACAGTTTCAGTTTGTAATCACCATTGACTGTCCAAGTTTAAATAACTTAGGAGAAATCTATACTAACAATCAAAGTCTTTTTCAAGGAAAAGAGATTGTCAATATTGACCGCCATCTAACCAATAGTTATTTTGGCACTGTCAATATTGTCGAAAAATCTATTTCTTCAATTTCCGAGTTAGTCCTTAAATTAATTCAAGATCTGAAAATAGAGATTGGTCAAGAGATTGCCACCAATTTGTATGCGGGCATTGCTTCAAGCACAAATAACTTCAACTCATATTCGGTCAATGCCGATACTTTTGAATCAGTCGCCTGTCTTTTACGCTCCGGAGCAATTAAAAAGACACTTAAAAAAGTTAACCCTCAACATTCAGTCTATAAACCAGGAGAATTAAAAAATATTAGGCCAATTGAAGGAGTGGAAAAAGAAGTCCAGGTCGATAGTTCTTTTCAAGACTGGCCTAAACCAAAGATCGTCAGGACTAGCGGTGATCTGAGTTAAGTAATAAAGGCTCTGAACTATCTTCTAACTTTACTTTTTCTACTGATTTAATTAGTTGTCTTGTTCTCGTTGTGTTGACATCATCATACTGCTTAGAAAGAGATTCAATTCTTTCACCAATTTTTGTAAACTCTTCATTATATTTCCCAAACTCAATCTCAAAGTTCTTTATATAACCAATAATTTTTTGAACATTTTTTTGATAGCGGAAATTATCATAAGCCTGACGAACCAAACGCAAGATAGCTGTAAAACTAAACGGTCCGGCAAAAACTACTTTTTGTCTCATTGCCTCGGTCCAAACATCATTCATGCTTTCATAAATAAAAGAAAAAACCATTTCATTTGGGACAAACATAATTACAAAATCAACCGTGTTATTTTCCGGATTAATATAATCTCTGGTAGTCACCTGTTTAATTTTTTCTTTAATATCTCTGACAAAGGCTTTTTTTAGCTCTTGTTTAGTAGCTTTGTCTTCGGTTTCACTCATCCGTTGAATATTTTGATAAGGAAATTTTACATCGACGTTTATCTTTACGTTATTGGGGAGAAAAACCGTAAAATCCGGTCTCGTTCCCGATTCTTTTTGCTCTTTGTTATACGAGTAGTCGACTCCCTTAACAAAACCGCTCATCTTCAAAAGATTTTCGGCCACCTGTTCACCAAATTGGCCACGCATTTGATTATTGGAAAGAACATCCTTTAAGCTTTTGGTGGTGGCCGAAAGTTGGTCGGTTAGATGTCTTTGATTTTCCAGTTCCTTTTTTAATTCACGAAAAGAACCAACTCTTTCTTTATCTGAATCAGTAAGATGATTGCGACTTCTTTCCAGTTCTTCATGGATCTGTTTTATGGCTTTTTCAATCGCTTCCTTTTTATTATCGATATCTGTTTTAACCTTGTCCTGTTCTGAATCAAGTTTTTCTTTAGCAATCATTAGCATCTGTTCACTAAATTTCTTTAAAAAATTAGGAAAGATTACCGTTACCCCGAGGTAAACTACTGCTAAGGCAACCACCACGCTAACAATAATATTTAGAATCATAAACATATTTTACTACAAATATTTGTTAGAATCTTCCTATGAAAATTAAAGCCAGGCAAGATATTAAATCTGATCAAGAAATTTCTGAGGAAGAAATTATCAGTTTAATTTTGAGAAATCGAAAAATTAGCAACAGAAAAGAGTTTATTCAACCAAAATCACCTCTTGATTCTTATTTAAACGATTTCGGTTACAAAAAGGAAATAAAAAAAACTATTGAACTTTTGAAAAAAATAAAAGAAAAGGATCAAATGATCGTTGTTTATACGGATTATGATGCCGATGGCATTACCGGTGGCGCTATTCTTTGGGAAACGCTCTATTTATTGGGCTTTAAAACCATGCCCTATGTTCCCCACCGGCAACATGAGGGTTATGGTTTTTCTAAAAAAGGGATTGACAATGTCAAGAGGCAATTTCATCCGGCTCTAATAATCAGTGTTGACCATGGAATTACTGCTAAAGACAAGGTGGCCTATGCAAAAAAATTAGGAATTGATGTTATTGTTACCGACCATCACTTAAAATCTAAAGAACTACCGACTAAAGCAAAGGCGATCTTTCATATTCCAGAACTTTCAGGCGCTGGAGTTGCCTATTACTTTGCCAAAGAAGTTTGTTTACATTTCAGAGATAGTTCTAATAATAAAAAAGTTTTGGAAAAGAACTTTAATTCTGATTATTTAGCCCTGACAACGATTGGTATTGTTGCTGATTTGGTACCGTTAACTGGCCTGGCTCGAAGTGTCGTTAAATACGGCCTGATACAGATCGCCAAAACTGAAAGGGTTGGTATTAAACAGATATTAAAAGAGGCTGGTATCGAAAATAAAACAATTACTACCTATGAGGTCGGTTTTATGATTGCGCCCAGAATTAATGCTGTGGGTCGCCTAGAATATGCTATTGATGCTTTAAGACTTTTATGTACTAATGATGTGCAAAGAGCTTATCGTCTGGCTAGTCATATTGGATTAAAAAACCGCGAGCGACAAGACATGGTTAAAATGGGATTGGAAATTGCCAAAAAAATGGTTGATAAAGAAAAGGTTCTTCCAAAGATAATTATCTTAAAAGAAAATTGGCATGAGGGAATTATCGGCTTGATTGCCGGCAAGATTACCGAAGAATACTACCGACCAACAATTATTTTAACTAAAACTGACAGTATTTACAAAGGTTCAGCCCGATCGATTCCTGGCTTTGACATAACTAGTTTTTTAAGAAGTTTTAAAAAAAATCTTGTTGATATTGGGGGCCATAAACAAGCGGCTGGTTTTACCGTTGAAGAAAAACAGCTGCCAGGTTTCATCAGGGCCGCCCAAAAAAAAGCCGAGAAATTATTAACGGAAAAAAAATTAGAAAAAACTATTCTTGTTGATCTGACAATTCCTATTTCAAAAGTGAGTTTAAAATTAGCCCGCCTTATTGAAGAGTTACAGCCTTTTGGGATTGGTAATCCTCAGCCAACTTTTTGCAGTGAGGTCAAAATCAACTTCGCGACAGTCTTTGGTAAAAATAATAATCATTTGAAAATATTAACTAATAAACTAGAGTTCATTGGTTTTTCCCAAGCCAATAAATTTACCCAACTATCTCGTGGCCAAACGGTTAAAGTTATTTATAACTTAGAAATAAATCGTTGGAATGGAAGTGAAAAATTAAGAGGAAAAGTTATTGATTTAAGTTTTTGATTGTAAGACCAATTTCTGCCATTTTTTATCAGTCCAAAAATTAACCCCATTCATGTCAGCTTTTATTAAGCTATTAATTAAAGGAACCATTACCTCTATTATTTCAATATTGGGTGCTCTTAAATAATTTCCTATTGGATCATGTGTGTCGGTACAAATAATGGCACTTAGAAAGGGAAGATCAATGTTTTCTTCCCAATTACCGGCAAGCTCCAAATGAGCCAATAACATAATAATTGCTTTTATACCGCCTTCGCGGGCCTTAAGAGCTACTTCCCTGGCTGTTTTCATGGTCGACCCAACATCATCAAACATTAAACCTATTTTTCCTTTTAAAAGTTGTTTTTTATTTTCTGATAGTTGATTAACAACAACCGTTTCATCGTCAGCCCTTATTTTTTCAAAAGAAACATCTGGGATGTTAATTTTTTCTTTTATTCTTTGATTGGCTATATTCCGACCAATATCCGGTGAAATTCCCACAAGCATTTTTTTGTCAACCTTAATAATCTTCTGATGTAATTCATGTGTAAATTTGATTTCATTTTTTAATACATAGTTTAATAAAACTTCCCAGGTAGATATGGGAGCAAATGGGATACCAACTTCGGCGGCAAACGTTTGGGCAGCAGAAGAATGTGGTTCAATAGCGATTATTCTGTCAATCAATCCGGAAAGACTTTTTATATTGGCTCTGATATCAATAGGGTTTGAACGATAATTGCCGTCACGATCAACATTTTTGTCCTGCCTGGCAGTTGATAAATAGCTGGTCACTAAAGTTACATATTGGGCATTTAATGTGCTTCGATAATGATCGGCTACTTTTATCACTCGTCCAAAATCTCTTTCATCATAAATTGAAGCAACAATATAAACTGAGGATGCCATTGACTCGTTTTTTACTCTCATATCTAGTCCGCCTTCTGGAAAAATTTCTTCTTTGGTTGAAGCCATTGGGTAAGGTCCGATTGGCTTGTGGGAAAGCGGGTATAATAGACGGGCATTAGTGTCTCGATTTGGAGCAATAACTACCACCTGACAATCGCTTCTATTAATACGACTGTCCATTTCTTGATTTTTATGTTGCCAGAAGTTTGCTGAAAAATCATATTTAAGCGCGGGTGCATGATCTACTATGAGATGATTTTTATCATCATAATGAGGCAGTTTATCAGGGATATACGCATCCAAGCCTATGGGTGATGTAAAACTTCGATTTTCTACGAGCATTTTTTTATAAAAAAAACTTTCTGGCCAAATTATATAGGATATTTTAGGGAAATCAAGACATAGAGAAACTTGAGGGGATATCAAACGCATTGATGTTAAGCGGAATATGAAAAGATCTTTTTCTCCCCCCTTTGATCGCAGCGATTATTAAAGTAAACTCAGTTGTAAATAAAGGGGTGTCGTTTTTATTGGCATTCGAACAATCTTCCCATTTTATATCCTGCAAAGTTGGTGGGTACCAAACAATAATACCTAATTCTGTTTTTAACTGGTGTTTTAAACCTTTTATCTCTTCCACTTCCTGAACTTTGTGATAAGACAAACCAGGAGCAAATCCAACACACTCAGGTAAAGAAATCTCTGGCTTAATTTCTAACGGTTTAAGCATCTCAGCAATCGAAACTGCATTTAAGAAAGCCTGCCTGGCGTTTTCTACTGTTGGTGAATCCAAACGTCTTTTGGGAAAAACAGGATTAGTTAAAATAGTCAGATTGTTTGAAAAGGAATCCCATTTTTTAGATAACCTTGTGCCTATCTTCGGTGGTAGTTCCAAACCTCTAGGAAGATTAAGAATTGGAGATTTTAAAGTATAAAAATCTACTGAGCGCCCATGTTCGTCTTTTCTTTCTCCTAGATGAAAAAGTTTGTCTAGGGGAAAACCTAATTGTTGAGCCGCGGCTATATCTTTAAAAATTTCTCCGAATGATCTATTTTTTTCTGGCATAGTCCTTAAAGTACCCGTTAGTTTGTGCGGGCAGTCTATTATATAAAATTTTTATGGTAAATAAAACTGTTTTTCTATATCTTCTTCTTGTCAACTCTAATAAAAGATTATAAGATTAGGATTGAAAAAAACAATTTGTTCTAAGTTATGAAACCACGATTTTATATTTTATTTATTTTTTTTAGTTTTTTATTTCTCTTTTATCCTGGCGATTCATATTATTTTCACATTTTTGCTTATAACCGGGAATTAATCGATAAACCAGACATAAAAGTAGAAAAGAAATCATTTTCTTTCCCTTATTTAAAGTTTAACTACTACCCATTTGTTACCGCGGAAGGCGTTTATGTAGTTGATCAGTCGTCTTTTACCCCGGTAATGCAAAAGAACTCTCAACAAAAGTTTTATCCAGCCTCAACCGCTAAAGTTATTACTGCTTTGGTGGTCAATGATATTTACAAACCTGATCAGGTATTAACTATTAAACGAACTATTACTGATGGCCAATTAATGAATCTTGTTCCTGGAGAAAAAATCACGGTTGAGAACCTTCTTTATGGGATGCTCGTCTATTCTGCTAATGACGCCGCCTATGTTTTAGCTGACAACTATGGTTTTAATAAATTTGTTGAACTAATGAATAAAAAAGTCCAACAATTAATGTTAAAAAACACTCATTTTAAAAATCCGGTGGGTTTTGACGATACTGATCAGTATACGACACCCTTTGATTTAGCTTTAGCAGGCCGTGCCCTACTGGATAATAAATACTTAGCAAAAATCGTCAGCATTAAAGAAATAACTGTTTCAGATATTGATTATAAATATTTTCATCAACTAACCAACGTCAATAAACTTCTAGGCGAGATCCAAGGAGTTGGTGGTCTAAAAACCGGTCATACCAATAATGCCGGAGACAATTTGGTTAGCCTTTATAAAAATAATGGTCACCAGTTTCTTATTGTTGTTCTAAAAAGTGAGGATAGATTTATCGATACTAGAAATATTATTGATTGGATAAACTCAAATATTGACTACTACTCAGTTAAATAATCTGCAGTGATTGCTGAAACATAACCAACAAAATTTCCATCACCCAAGAAAATATAAACCGGTTGTAAGTATTCTTGATAAAAATCAGGGTCAAAATAACCATAAAACATTTTTTGTATAATGATATTTTTAAAACTATTGGACGAAGAAACAACGATTCCTTTACCGGTTTTTAAATCATTCCAGGCTTGAGATCCTGTTTTTACAGGATAAATCCCTACCTGTTCATCAGACTTCTCAAAAAACTGAACTTGGGCCTTAAGAATTTTAAAGTCATCGGCGTGAAAAACCATTATCATCGAATTCTGACTGTTGAAATAGGTTGGCGAAACCGTAGAAAAACCGTCAATATCTGGTCGGTAAAAATCAATTTCTACCACATTGGCATCCTGAGGTCTGGCGGCAACACTCAATCTTTTATATAGAGGGTCGTAACGTAAATAAATAATATTACTTTTTCCCTGAGCCAATTCTTCTGGATAACGATTGATTTGTTTTAAGAAACTAGTCGCTTTTTCTTCAATCTCTCCTTTTGCCGGAATTCTGGTATTATCAAAAAGATTTTTGTCACTGGCAAATTGATAGATATATTTAAAGTTAAAGTTTGTAATGTCGATTGATAGATTTTGTTTATCATCATTAAAAACATAGCTACTGTCATTAACGAGATTGTGCTTTATGACTGTCGTGTCAAAACCAAAAGTTTTAGCTATCAAGTAAGCTTTTTCTCTAATGCCAAAACGAGAAGTAGATTCAGGCAGGAAATAAATTTTTGCCGTTTCCGTAGCGGTAACCGGTTCACCTTCAATTGTATCTAAGGTAAAGTTTAGACCGGCACTACTACTGGCTCCAGAAATTTTTGGCTGACTAATCTTATTAAAAATTGGGTTAATCGATAACGGTTTAGGACGGTTTAGTTGAAAATAAAGAAAAAAAAGCTTAAGGGCGTAAAAAAAGATTAAAAAAATTAAAACAATTAAAACTAAAAATGGCAACATCTTTCTTGCGTAATAAGATATTTCAGTTAGGGTCATATGAAAATGATAACAAAAGTTAGTAATGATTTGCTATAATATTTTTTTATGATAAAAACATTCATCACCACTCTAACAGAAAAAACCCAAATGGTTCACAATGTCATTCTATTTAAGTTTTCTCTGAAACCAGAAGATAAACTGGAATTTACAGCCGGCCAATACATGATTGTCCGCGTTAACAACACTCCCCGACTCTATTCAATCTACTCGCCAGACTATATCAATAATTGCTTTCAGCTTTTTGTCAAAATTGTTGAAGGTGGATTGGCAACTACATATCTAAATGGTTTAAAAGTTGGCGACCAGGTAACTTTCCAAGGACCCGGTGGTGTTTTCGCTTTAAAAGAAACCGAAACAACCAAAGTTTTCTTAGCGACAGTCACCGGTCTTGCCCCAATGATGTCAGTTATTAAGTCTCACTATCATAAAAATCCTCAAAGCCAAGTAAAGATGAAACTTTTGTGGGGCTTGCAGTCAAGAGAAGATCTCTGTCTTTTAGACGAATTAAAGACGATAAAAAAAGGTTATCCGAACTTTGATTTTAAGGTTTGTTTATCAAGAGAGAAAGACTTAAACTTTGTCAAAGATGAAGATAAACAATATTTTATTCTTGGGCGATTAAATACCGGCATTGATGAACTAGGAAAAACCGAAGACTTAAAAACTATTGAGTATTACCTTTGTGGTAGTCGAGTGGTAGTTGAAGCGATGAGACAATATATTGAATCAAAAGGCGTTGCCAAAGAATTGGTTCATTTTGAAAGATTTTAATTCGATAGGTGTCACGAAGAAAGGGATCCCAATCCCACTTCGTCATATCAGACATGACTTCGTGGGACAAGCAGCGCTGGCGGGTTTGCCCACCGAAGCCTTGGCGATGGTGGGAATGAATTCGTGACAGAATCTATCGAATTCTTAATTTTGCAAGAAGTAAGGTGTTCTCTAAAAGACAAGCTCTGGTCATTGGTCCAACTCCTCCAGGTACTGGCGTAATGTAACCAGCCACTTTTTTAACGTTTTCAAAATCAACATCTCCTATTAATCCTTTTTCTGTCCGATTAATGCCTACATCAATGATAATCGCCCCCTTTTTAACCATATCGGCGGTGATAAATTTTGGCTTACCAATACTGACCACTAGAATATCAGCTGATTGAATCTCTTCTTTTAATTTTTTTGTTTGTGAATGACAGATAGAAACGGTGGCATTTTTATTTAGTAATAAAATTGCTACTGGTTTACCAACAATATTACTTCGTCCAACAATAACCGCTTTTTTTCCAGCAATCGATTGCCCGGTAGTTTCGATAAGCCTGATAATCCCCTTTGGTGTACAAGAAACCAAAACCTCATCGAGATTAAGATTGTTTTTTGCCAAAACCACTTTGCCAAAGTTAACCGCCTGAAAACAATCAACGTCTTTCCCCGGTTTAATGGCATTAATAATCTTTTCTTCGTTAAATTGTTTAGGTAGGGGGAGTTGAACTAAAATTCCATGAATCTTTGGGTCGTTATTTAAGATGTCAATTTCTTCCAGTAATTTTTTTTCACTGATGTTAGCCGGCAAAACAATTTTCCTTGAATAAAAACCAACCGATTGACAGTCTTTTTCTTTGGAGTTGACGTAAATTTGCGAAGCTGAATTTTCTCCGACCAAAATCACTGCTAAACCTGGTTTATTTTTCATCTGAGACACTTCGGTTTTTATTTTTTCCTTAATCTGTTTTGCTAGTGCTAAACCATCGATTATTTGGGCCATATTATTAAAAATAACAAATTACAAGTTCCAAACAAATCACAACAAACAATAAACAAACGCTTTTGTTGATTAAATAGTTGTAATTTTAATATTGTTTGTGATTTGTAGTTTGTTTATTGGTAATTAAAATAGACCTATTGTCTTCCCCTCTTCATCAATATCAATAATCTCAGCCGCCGGATGTTTGGGCAATCCCGGCATGGTCATAATTTCACCGGCAATAACGACAAAGAATCCTGCTCCATGACTCAGTCTTATTTCCCTAACCCTTACCTTAAAACCCTTTGGTCTACCAAGTAAACTAGGATTATCAGATAAAGAGAATTGAGTTTTAGCCATACAAACTAATAGGTTTTTTATACCCCAACCTTCAAATCTTTCCAGGTCTTTTTCTGCCTGTTTATCCCAAACGACACCATCACCGCCATAGATCTTTTTAACGATTGTTTCGACTTTTTCTTTAACCGTCAGTTTTGTGTCATAAATAAATTTAAACTGGCTTTTCTTTTCTAAAAGTCTTAACACTTCTTTAGCCAAATTTAATCCTCCCTTACCTCCCTTAGCCCAAACTTCAGACAGAATGACTTTAACACTTAAATTCCCGCAACGCTCCATAACTTGTTTTATTTCTTCTTCAGTGTCGGTTGGAAAACGATTGATTGCCACCACGGCCGGCAAACCAAACTGTTTAATATTTTCTAGATGTTTTTCTAAATTATAAATTCCGTTTTCAAGATCACCGGTACCATGGTGTTTAAGAGCCCTAATAGAAGCAACAATAATAACAACATTAGGTTTTAGTTCGCCAAGACGACATTTGATATCAAAAAACTTTTCTGCTCCGAGATCAGCGCCAAAGCCTGCCTCGGTAATTACATAATCAGTTAGTTTAAGAGCTGTTTTTGTTGCGATTAATGAATTACATCCGTGAGCAATATTGGCAAATGGTCCACCATGAACAAAAGCCGGTGAACCTTCTAGTGTCTGAACTAAGTTAGGTTTTAGGGCGTCTTTAAGAAGAACTGTTAGTGAGCCGGCCGCTTTAAGATCTTTAACATAAATCGGTTTACCAGCATAACTGGTACCAATAATAATGTTTTCTAATTTTTTTTTGAGATCTTGAACGCTAGTACTAAGACATAAGACAGCCATAATTTCTGAAGCAACGGTAATATCAAAGCCATCTTCCCTGGTGACGCCGTTTCCTTTTCCTAAACCGACAACAATTGACCTTAAAGTACGATCTAAAATATCAAGACAACGACGCCAGGTGATTTTTTTTGGATTGATTCTCAAAGAATTTCCGTGATGAAGATGATTATCAATTATCGCTGCCAGTAAATTATTAGCCGCGGTTACCGCATGGATATCACCGGTAAAATGAAGGTTAATGTCTTCCATTGGCAGAACCTGGGAATAGCCACCACCGGCCGCTCCTCCCTTAACCCCAAAACACGGTCCAAGTGACGGTTCACGTAAACAGATCATTGATTTTTTACCTAGTTGATGGAATGCTTGACCTAAACCAACCGTTGTCGTAGTTTTTCCCTCACCGGCCGGCGTAGGAGTTATGGCTGTCACTAAAATTAACTTACCGTCTTTTTTAGTCTTCAATTTCTCGTAAACCGATAGGGAAACTTTGGCTTTATAAGGACCGTAAAGTTCTAAATCTTCTTTTTTTAGTCCTAACTGTTCACCAATTTTTTCAATCGGTTTAAGCTTTATTTTTTGGGCAATGCCCATATCGAGATTCATAATAAATTTTCGTTATCAAGCTTTCAATACTGCTTTTTAATGGGAAACTTTTTACAAAGCGCCAATACTTGTTTTTTTACTTCTTTAATTTTTTTTGATTGAGAAATAATCTCTTTACGCGTAGCCGCTTTTTTTTCCTGTTCAAATTCAATCTTCATTTCTTTTTTGATTCTGCCAACATCTTTAATAACCTCATTTATCCACAGGCCGATCTTTTTCATTTCCAGCTCTTTCATTCCCCGACTGGTAATTCCCGGAGTTCCCATTCTGATACCTGACGGGTAGAATGGTGGTTGAATATCAAAAGGAACGGCATTGCGATTAAGAACAATATTGGCCGCCTCTAAGGCTTCGGCCGCCAAATTACCAATGATGCCTTTGTTGGAAAGATCAACCAGAATTAAATGGCTGGCCGTACCGCCAGAAATAAGATTAAAACCATGTTCTTTTAATGTTTGAGCTAGGATCTTAGCATTCTTCATTATTTGCTGGGCATATTTTTTATACTTAGCTGATGAGGTTTCTTTTAAAGCGACGGCAATCCCGGCAATATTATTAATATGCGGACCACCTTGCAATCCTGGAAAAACAGCCTTATTAATTTTTTTATCAATTATCGGATCTTTTTTCATTCCCTTATCAGTCACCATAATCATGGCTCCTCTTGGACCACGAAGAGTTTTATGAGTGGTCGTCATAATAATGTGAACATAAGGAACCGGACTTGGATAAGCACCTGCAACAATTAATCCTGAAAAGTGAGAAATATCAGCTAAAAGATAGGCGCCGACTTTGTCGGCAATTTCGGCAAATCTTTTCCAATCAACCTGGGGCGGATAAGCGGTCACACCGGCAACAATAATCTTGGGTTTTTCTGTTAAAGCCATTTTTTCAACGGCGTCATAATCAATAATACCGTCTTTGTCTAAACCGTAAGAAACCGAGTGAAAATAAGTCCCGGATAAAGAAACTGAGGCACCATGAGTCAGATGTCCTCCCTGAGCCAAACTCAAACCCATAATTGTGTCACCTGGCTTAATCAGAGCAAAATACACGGCGGTGTTGGCTGGTGAACCTGAATACGGTTGAACGTTGGCAAAAGGAACACCAAAGGCTTTTTTTGCTCTCTCAATGGTTAAAGTTTCAATTTGATCAACAAACTCCTGCCCTTGATAGTACCTTCGAAAGGGATAACCTTCGGCATATTTGTTACCAAGACATGAACCAACCGCTTCTTCAACGGCTTTTGAAGCAATGTTTTCTGAAGGAATCATCATGAGAGTTTCTTCCTGGCGTTTTTTTTCTTTGACAATCAAATCAAAAATTTGAGGGTCAACTTTTTTTAAGTTTTTCATTTTATTCCCGGCAACAATCTAAAATTTTTCCGATAAAACTGCTGACCTTACTTAACATGTCTTTTTTTTCGTATTTAATCGGTTCTTCTTTCTTGTCAAAATTAATTTTTTTTAGCTCTTCTTTGTCAACAATTTTAAGATTTAATCCCCAGAATAAATTATAAAGATCATAAGATTTTTTAAATAAATCGTAAGCTTCTTCTTTTTGACCTTTGGTTAATGCTTTTGTCCCCACCTCCATCAACCTCATTGAGGCGGCCAATAAATGCTTACTAATACACCAGACTTCACCTTCATAGTCTTTGATCAATTTTTTCAGAAGTTCTTTTCTCATCGCCCGCACCTCGTCTAAAACCTCAAAATATTTGGTTTTACCGGTTTTTTCGGCAGAAAAAAATAAATGTTCTTCAATTGCGATAAGATTCATCACCCCAATTGACAGATCTTCATCCGAAGAAAGATCAAGTTTTTCTCCTTTTTCAATTTTTTTGGTTTTTTCTACAAAATCTTTTATTTTTTTATCTAAGTTTGAATCCATATTTGAATATTAAGGTAAAAACTAATAATAAAAATAAAGGAACAACCACTTTTTGGTAAGTAAATAAGACTTTCCCTTTATTTTTTTTCCGAACCATTATATCAACTAGATTGGCTAAGAAAATTACCAACATCCCAATTGTCATTCCTAAAAGAATCTTATCAATCCCAAAAAGCGTATTACCCAGACGGCCCATTTGTTTTGAAAAATAAAAATAAAGAATTGAGGTAATAAAAAGAAACGCCGACCAAAGAATGGGATTGTTCAGAACCTTTTTTTTAATTGAATTGGCAATCCAAAAAGCTATGGCGGTATTTAGACCGGAGATCCAAATAGAAACTAAAAGATCATCAATTCCTAGTTTTTTAGCAATAAGCAGTCCTCCACCGACAGTAATAACGCAAATCGGACATTGAGCATAGACTGGTTTAACTAAGAAAAACATATTGTAAATTATACTAAAAACCCATCCTGGTTGTCATAATGACTTGACTAATTATAATAACAATCATATAACTTATTTATGGGAAAGCTAGGCACATTCTTTCGCTACAACATAAAACCTGATAAGCGCAAAAAATACGAACATATCTATAAAATCCCCGTTGTCCAAGCCAATTCAAAACCAGAAATTATTGCCAATCTTTTAACCTGTAGTCAAAAAAATCCCGATGCTCTTCTTAAAGAATTTAAAACAGCAAAAGAAGGTCTATCTGACCAAAAAAGCCGGATTATATTAAGTCGTTACGGCTTAAATGAGATTGCTCAAGAAAAGAGAAACCCCTGGCCGGTAAGACTGTTTAAAACTTTTACCAATGCCCTAAATCTTTTACTTTTTGTTCTGGTAATCATTTCTATAATTACTAAAGACGCCAGAACCGCCACCATAATTTCAAGCATGATCTGTATCAGTGTTGGGATAAAATTTTTTCAGGAAAACCAAGCTTATAACTCGGCTGAAGCCTTAAGATCAATGGTAAAAACTACTTGTACAGTAATTCGTAATGGTCGATCAAGAGAGATTGATCTTAAAAGGGTTGTTCCCGGCGACATTGTTGATTTAACGGCCGGCGATTTAATTCCGGCCGACCTAAGACTGATTGAAAGTAAAGAACTTTTTGCCAACCAATCAATTCTTACCGGTGAATCTCTTCCGGTTGAAAAACACGTCCACAGCCAACAAGAAAATATAACTAACCCCTTGGAACTGCACAATATCTGCTATATGGGTACCAATGTTGAAAGCGGCCATGGTTTGGGCGTTGTCTTACAAACTGGGTCTAATACCTATTTTGGTAGTTTAGCTAAAGATTTAGTTGGACAACGGACTCTTACCAGCTTCGATAAAGGGATTGATCAGTTTACCTGGTTAATGGTTGGATTTATGGCAATAATGGTCCCGACAGTTTTTTTAATTAACGGCTTAACAAAAGGCAATTGGTTTGAAGCCTTTATGTTCGGTCTTTCCATTGCGGTTGGCTTAACACCAGAAATGTTACCCGCTCTCGTTGCTATTAATTTATCAAAAGGAGCAATTGCTTTATCTAAGAAAAAAGTCATCGTTAAGAGACTAAACTCAATTCAAAACTTTGGAGCGATGGATATCCTCTGTACTGATAAAACTGGGACCATTACCCAAAATCGTGTTGTCATGATTGATAATATTAACATTAATGGAAAAACTGACCTAAACATATTAAATCTTGCTTTTATCAATAGTATTTTCCAAACTGGTTTTAAAAATCTTCTTGATTCGGCGGTAATTAAACACGGAGAAAATCATAAAATTACCGAGATTAAAAACGATTTTCAAAAGATCGATGAACTACCTTTTGATTTTGTCCGTCGAAGACTGTCGGTTATTGTTGAAGATAAAAAAAAACAAAGAACTCTTATTTGTAAGGGAGCGGTTGAAGAAGTCTTAAATATTTGTTCTCAATATGAAGTTGGCGGTAAAACCTATGATCTAAAAGAAAAAGAGATAGAAAAAATAAAAAAGATGAGCGAAAAATATAGCCGCAACGGGTTTCGAGTGATCAGCATTGCCCATCACCACATTGAAAGTGGTCATGATTTTTATACCCACGCCGATGAAAAAAATTTGGTTTTTTCCGGTTTAATGACTTTTTTAGATCCTCCTAAAGAAAGCGCGGCCACAGCCATTAAAGAATTAAACAGTCATGGCGTGGCAGTAAAAATATTGACCGGTGATAATGAACTGGTAACCCAGAAAATTGCTCATGAGGTTGGTCTTAATGTTGATAATATTCTAATGGGTTTTCAAATTGAAAAAATGACCGATGATGATTTGAAAAAAGTCGTTGAAAAAACAACCATCTTTGCCAAACTTTCACCAGAACATAAACGAAGAGTCATTATTGCCTTACAGAATACCAATCATGTGGTTGGTTTTCTCGGAGATGGCATTAACGATGCCCCAGGACTGCGGGCGGCTGATATAGGTATCTCTGTTGATGGGGCGGTTGATATTGCCAAAGAATCGGCTGATATTATTCTTTTAGAAATGAGTTTAAGTGTTTTATCAACCGGTGTAGTCGAGGGACGGAAAGTTTTTGGCAATATTATCAAATATGTCAAGATGGGTTCCAGCTCAAACTTTGGCAATATGTTTAGTGTTATCGGTGCCAGTCTTTTTGTGCCTTTTTTACCGATGATGCCAATCCAGCTCTTGGTTAATAATCTTCTTTATGATATTTCCCAAACTGCCATTCCTACCGACAAGGTTGATGATGAATATATCAGTCAGCCCCGTAAGTGGGAGATAAAAGATATTGGTCGTTTTATGATCTTTATTGGACCGATGAGTTCTATATTTGATTATGCTACTTATATAACGATGCTCTTTGTTTTTAACAGTTGGCAAAATCCGTCATTATTTCAAACCGGTTGGTTTGTAGAATCTCTGGTCACCCAAACAATGATTGTTCATGTGATAAGAAGTCGTCAGATGCCGTTTTTTCAAACCTGGGCCAGCTTACCTTTAGTTCTAACAACAATTGGTGTTGTCGGAACAGGGATTGCCCTAACTTATTCGCCAATCGCCTCTTCTTTGCATTTCACTCCTTTACCGCCACTTTATTGGCCCATCCTGATATTTTTCCTTCTCACCTATATTGTTATTACCCAAATAATGAAAAGTTGGTATTATAAAAAATTCGGATACCATTAAAGAGGTCTTCTTAAATTATTTTTTTGTTGACAAGGCATCACCAATAATAACAGCAAGGTGTGGGCGTATGTGTCTTAGACGAGCCATATTAACCTGGGTTGGAGAGACAGCATTCTTCAAAGAATCATGAGCCATTGGGTCATAAAAATTATCTGGGACTTTTCTAATCGCTTTATCCAATAAAACCAGAGCCGCTTGAGAAGTAAATACCGCCATATCAATTACCCCACCTTCGCCCGCATGACTAACCTGAATAGCTCCTGGATAAGTAGAATGGTCCGTACACATACCAATGGTTGCCTGAGCGATCCCCATTTCTCTAAACAGGGCGCTTTCAGGAATCAAAGTTTGACCAATCAATTTAATGTTGTGTGAATTTTCACGTATTCTTTGTTCTCTTGCTTCAGTATTAAACCAAGGCGCTTCAGAATTAAAATAGGTTCCATCGGCGTGAAAACCAACTGACAAACCCGGTATTTTTTCATAAATTTTTGCTATTTTTAATTCAACTTCTTTCCAAGACTTATTAATTATTTCCCTTAGTTCCGAACTAAAAAGATTCGATAAAGAGGTGTGAAGCATCAAGCATTCATTCTCAGCAAAAGTTGTTTCTCTTAGTCCAGTATTTTCCCAATCCAAGTCACTGAGATTAACTAAGTGGCCGGGTAAAACATTTTCCGCCATCTGGCCGGCCGCGCTAACTGAAAAAACCGTGTCAACTCCTAAAAGTTTTAGTGCCTGAACATTAGCTCAGTAGTTGACATGTGAGGGAATTTGCAGCTTTTGATGTCGGGCAAGAAAGATAACATCTTTACCCCCAAGATCTAGATGGCCAAACTTAACATCACCGTAATCTGTTTTTATTGTTTCAAATTTTTGAGCTCTTTCGCTGAATCCCGTTCCTCCAATAACCGCTCTTCTTATTTCTTGATTAGTCATACCTTGAGGATTATATCATAATTACCTAGTCAGAAGAACTTTTTTTTAGTAAAATATAAGTCAGTCAACCAGAGGTGGCGGAGTGGCCAATCGCAGCAGACTGTAAATCTGCCGGGTTATCCCTGCGGAGGTTCGAATCCTCCCCTCTGGACTGTGAAGCAGACCGCCTTCGGCGGACGCTTCACAGCCGTGTAGTGAACTTCGTTCTACTACACGGCCCATAATGACTCTTTAGAGTCAAAAAAACTTCTATAATTAATTAGTTATGAAAAAACTTCAGTACTGCGTATATGTTTTATATTCTTTAAAAGATTTAAATTTCTACATAGGCTATACAACAAACCTTCATCAAAGACTAACATCTCACATCTCAGGAAATTCGCAAGCAACTAAGTTCAGACGACCATTTACTTTATTATTTTGTGAATACTATTTATCAAAGCACGATGCAACGAGACGAGAAAAATATTTTAAAACCACAGTTGGAAAAAAAATACTTAGACTTATGCTCCAAGATTCATTAAAGGAAATAGGTAAAGTAAATTGAAGACCGAGGGAAATCCTCCCCTCTGGACCAGCTTCTTTTCCTCTTAATAAATATATACTTAAAGTAGTAAAATTAATTATTACTATTTTTTAAATTTTTTATGAACATCCTACCTAATAATAAACTACTTGATTTATCAGGAAAAACGGCCATTGTCACCGGTGGGTCACTGGGAATTGGATTTGGGATTTGTAATCGTCTGGCTGAAGCGGGAGCAAATGTTATTATTGCCGCTCGAAACTTGGAAGAAACCCAAAAAGCTGCAGACGAACTAACACATAAAGGGTATAAAGCATTTGCAGTCAAAGCCGATGTCTCTATTGAAGAAGATGTGAAAAATTTACTTAATGAAACAATAAAACAATATGGATCAATTGATATTTTGGTTAATAACGCCGGTATTTATCCTTTCTCACCCTTAAAAGACATGACCACAGAAGGATTTGATAAAGTAATTGCCACAAATCTCAGGGGTGTTTTTCTCACGGTAAAATATGTGTCAGAACAGATGATTAAACAGGGAAAGGGAGGAAAAATAATCAACGTCACCTCAATTGATGCACTCCATCCTTCTATGATAGGTCTTGCCCATTATGATGCCTCAAAACACGGTGTCTGGGGATTTACTAAAAACATCGCTCTTGAACTGGCAAAAAATAATATTTGGGTAAACGCAGTCGCTCCAGGAGGTGTGATGACACACGGAGTTGCTGTCGGAGAGTCGGGAGGAAAAGAAGTTGTGGTTGAAAGAAATCCCGAACCACCGAAAATGGAAGTTGCTATGGGACGGATGGGTGTGCCGGACGACATTGGAAAAGTTGTCTTATTCCTTGCCTCCGACATGTCCTCATACATGACCGGAAGTCAGATAGTTGTTGATGGCGGATATTTGTTGAAATGAAATTATGCATAAAAAGTTCTAACGTCCTCACTGTAGATCTAATATTTACAGTGTAAACCACGAGTCTGGACTCAGAAAAAAAGTCGAGATTTATTCTCGGCTTTTTTTGTGAAATCGGGAGGATGAGAAGTTTACCCTGAGCGAATTTATCCTGAGTTTTACCGAAGGAGTCGAAGGGAATCCTCCCCTCTGGACCTAGCGCTTATAGAAGCAATCTTATTTAATAAAAGAGATTGAATCAACAATATTCCAAGTTTTTAATCTTACATCATTTGAATATTCTGGATAATATTGACAACCATTTATGTCTTGCCCATAGCCAGATCCAACTATTACTAAGGAATGTGTGCTTTTAATTATGGTTGATTGCATATAAAAAGGGCGATAATTTGGATTTTTTATGGAGTCCCAATTATGAACTATAGTATACGCTTCCTTGTTTGTTTGATTGTTAATTTTTATTAATTCTACGACTCCTGTAGGATCCTGTTGAGATAGATATTCATTTACACTTTTGTCCCATGGAATTACATAAATAATATGATGATTACCCAAACCAATCGTACGACCACTAATACTAGCATTAGAGGTAGTATGTAAATCACTTTCACCTATAGAATCACAAATTTGTTTTTGGCCAGTCTTTGAGGATTCAATATACCCTGGGTAGCGAATTGAGATACCAGAAGCTACGCTTAAATATGTCTTCCATTCCGGTAAAACATCAGTTATTTGACTGCAATAAAATTTTGTTCCAGAAGAAAAGGGATACTTCCATGAACTACTTTCTGGAATATTTTTATAAATCCGGTCCAGTTCATTCTGAATATCTAAATTCGTTTTTTGTAAATTTACAAGATTTTGGCTACTATTATTTTTTTGACTGCTATTATTTTTATTGTTTATATTTTTGGTATTTCTATAATTAACCGTATTAAAAAAAATGATTCCAATTAAGATGGCATTGACAACAAGGGAGATAAATAATATTTTTTTAGGCATAATATATTTTACCTTAATTTTGTCAACTTTGCCAAATAATGGTGCAAAAGATTATAAATCTTTATCTTTTTTTAATAGCCCTATTCAATTGAAAAAAGAAAAAAAGGTTACAACGTCTTCTACGACCTTGAACATTTAGGTAAGTTCCGTACAGGTTCAATATTTAAAACCTTTTTTTCACTTGAGTACGGAAGATATAAAATTGGTTAAAGAAACGAACAAGAGATTTAAAATCAAACAAAAGTAAAAAGATCTTCTTTTGGAAAACGTACTTTGGGATGGGTCGGATCTGTTTTTCGATATCCAACTGCCAGCATTACAATTGAATTCATATGAGGAGGAACATGAAGAAGTTTGTCCACCTTTACACTATTAAACCCCTCTATGGGACAAGAATCAATACTAAGTTCACAACAAGCAGCTAGTGCAAAACCAAGAGCAATATATACCTGACGTTTTGCCCAGTTCATAAGATGTTCCTTGCTTTTTCCCATCATGGTACTTTTCATAAATGCCTGTATTCCTTTTATCTTTACCATATCAAAAATATTCTTTTTAGCATTAAGATCGCCATATGTATCGATCCGTTCCATCACATCGTTTCTTCCACAAAACACCAAAACATGGGAAGCATCAACTACTTGGGACTGCATATAAGATACTCGTTGTATCTTCTTTTTTACTTCAGAATCAGATATAACATACACATGCCATGTTTGCAAACCATATGAACTGGGAGCAAATCTCACGGCTTCATATACCTGCTCTATGTCTTTTTCTGAAACTTTTTTTTTAGGATCAAACTTTTTTGTTGCAAATCGCCAGTTGAGATGTTTTAAAAATGACATAAGTAACTATAATCTATTAAAACATTTTTTGTAACATCTATTAAAATAAGCAATTTACTATCCTAGAATTGAACGTAAAAAGTTCTAGCCCTTCGACGTCGCTCAGGACCAAGACTGTTAACAATCTAATAAATTTAAAGTAGTATAATTTCTTACCCAATGTTAAAAAAACATAGAGTCGTTATTGTTGATGTAATTAACCCATCTCAAAAAACTGAAGACGCAGTTCGAAGTCTCGAAGAATTAAAATCGCTTGTCTCGACATATCATGGTATTGATATCGTCAACATTATCCAACATCGGACGCGTCCTGATAGGGCTACTTTCATTGGTTCAGGTAAAGTGACAGAATTGGTAGACATCGTTAAAAAACGAAAAATTGATATTGTTGTTGTTAACGCTATTGTTAATCCGAGCGTTTTATTTAATCTCACTCAGTATTTATGGGAGAATAATCCCAAAATTAAGATCTGGGATCGAGTTGATCTTATATTAAATATTTTTGACAAACACGCCCAAACTGCAGAAGCCAAACTACAGATTGAACTATCTCGAATGTATCATATGGGGCCAAGAGTTTATGGTCTTGGTCTGACATATTTTTCTCGCCAATCAGGTGGAATTGGAACAAAAGGTCAAGGTGAAACTAATATTGAACTTATGAAACGTCATTGGCGGAATCAAATAAAACTTAAAAAAGACGAATTAAAAAAACTAACAACCCAACACCAACTACAAATTGAGAGAAGAAAATCTAATAATATTCAAAGTGTTTCGATCGTCGGCTATACCAACGCCGGCAAAACCTCTTTGTTTAATTACTTCACAAAACGAAAAAAAACAGTTGAAAACGCCCTATTTGTAACTTTAGATAGTGTTACTGGAAAACTTTATCTCCCAACGTTGAAAAAAGAGGTAACCATCAGCGACACGATTGGGTTTATTAAAGATCTCCCGACTTCGCTGATTGATTCATTTAAATCGACACTGCTTGAGTCAATCAATGCTGATCTTATTTTGCATGTGATAGATATTGCCGACCCGGAAATGGATCAAAAAATACAAGTAGTCAACAAAATCTTAAAAGAACTTAGGGTCCGTTCCAAAAAGATTATTTATGTATTTAATAAGATTGATGCCTTCTCTGGTAACGGAGAGGCATTATTAAAAAAAATTAACGATATTTACGCCCCCTATTCACCTCAATATATCTCAGTGACGACCGACTATGGAATTAAAAAATTATTAACTCAAATAGAAAAACAATTAACCACATGATACCTTTAAGGACTTCAGTCAATATTCAGTAAACAATTGTTACAATGTTTTTTACTATGAACAAACACGTATTTGTTGTTTTAATTATTATCTTATGTATTGTTGGTGGAACTATTGTCTATGGTCGCATATTAACAAATACGAACATCACTCAAAACAGTTCTTCTGCAGATAAAACAAATTATGGTGGTTTAACAAATGAACCAAACCCATTATCAATCGAATACATGCGAAAACAAGAGTATGCTGGTAGCGATATTATTATCGAACAAATCCTTTCAGACGGTTCTAACTACAATCGTTATATTGTTTCGTATAAATCAGATGGGTTAAAAATTTATGCATTATTAACAGTTCCTCAGGGAGAAAAACCAAAAACAGGCTGGCCTGTGATTATTTTTAATCATGGTTATATTCAACCAGAGCAGTACAGAACAACCGAGAAATATATTGCTTATACGGATGCGTTTTCCAGAAACGGATATATTGTATTTAAATCCGATTACCGTGGTCATGGAAATTCAGAAGGAAAACCAGAAGGTGCTTATTACTCTCCTGCCTATACAATTGATGTTTTTAATGCCATTTCCTCAATAAAAAAATATAAAGATGCCGATCCTAAAAGAATTGGCATGTGGGGACATTCAATGGGAGGAATGATAACGTTGCGTTCAATGATAGTAACAAAGGATATTAAAGCGGGTGAAATCTGGGCAAGAGTCGTCGCTTCGTATGAAGATTTAACGAATAATTGGCACCATCCGGACCTCAATCCTCGACCATTTGTACCTTCTCAGAGAGAACAGGCTACAAGACGACCGGGAAGACAGGAGCTTATTGACAAATACGGTAGTTTTGAAACAAATCCCCAATTTTGGCAATCAATTTCGCCAATAGCGTTTGTTAAAGATATTTCCGGCCCCATACAACTTCAACATGGAACAGCAGATGAAGAAGTCCCATTACTTTTTAGTGAAAAATTAAATAAAGCATTAAGAAATGTCAACAAACCTGTAGAGTTATATACTTATGAGGGAGATGACCATAACTTATCAAACAATCTTGATTTGGCACTACAACGTTCAGTAGAATTCTTTGATAAATATTTAAAAAACGAAAAATAGAAATTGCTTCTTAATTTTTAATAATAAAGTTCAAACTTCGCTTCACTTGTTCAAGAAATAAGAGTATACTTGAAGCAGTTCCCGTAAACTTGGATAAATAAATGAGAATAATATCACAAGAAAAACAACTAATGTATATATGCCCGTTCTGTAAGAAAAACGTCGTCTCTTCCAAAAAAACTGAAGTTTTTTATAGGAGTCATTGGATAAACGGTTGCTTTGAGTGTTTTGCTTTATCAATCAATGAATCAACTACCGTTGGTTTTCAAAAAAACAATTACTAAAGAATTATTTATTTTGTTTTCTTCGTCTAATATTTTTTCTCAAACTTCCATGCATTCTTTGTTTCAATAAAGACTTTGCTTTCTTTCTACTACCCCTTTTTATTTTATTCATATTTATAAATTAATAAGTTATGTCTAACCTTACCAGTTACTGCTCACATAGTCAAACAAAAAAACCTGAAGTTTGTTCTTTCAATTGTATGTTTATGCGTAAAAAATTCTAAGTTGTTAACGCGTTAACACGTCAACTCGTTAACCCGATTAACTGTTTTAATATCCCATTCCCCCCATATCAGGCATTGCCGGTGCCGCTGGTGTTTTTGGTTCTGGCAAATCAGTTATCAAAGCTTCTGTGGTTAAAATCATGGTGGCAACTGAGATGGCGTTTTGAACAGCCGAACGAACCACTTTCAAAGGATCAATAATTCCTGCTTTAATCATATCAATTGGTTCGGCGGTGGCCGCTGATTCCAGTTTCAAAACATCAAAACCTTGACCTTTGGCACTAACCGCTCTGGCTTTAGCGGCCAACTCACCCGGATTAAGACCGGCATTTTTCATCAGCTGCATAAATGGTTCTTCAATTGCAGTCTTAACAATATCAAAACCAATGATTTCATCTTTACTAGCCTTGGCGTCTTCTAGGTCTTTATTAGTCATCTTTTGACCAATGTCTAAAAGGGCAATCGCTCCACCTGGAACAATCCCTTCTTCAAGAGCGGCTTTGGTAGCCGCGACTGCGTCATTAACTCTTTCCTTTTTATCTTTAAGCTCAATCTCAGTAGCCGCACCAACATTAATAATCGCAACCCCTCCGGAAAGTTTGGCCAATCTTTCTTGAAACTTTTCTTTATCAAAGTCCGAAGTACTCTCGGTTATTTCTCTTTTAATCTGGGCAATCCGTGCTTCGATTTTTGATTTAGCACCTTTACCGCCAATTATACTGGTGTTTTCTTTATCGGCTTTAACTTTGTCAGCTCGACCGCAGTCTTCAATCTCAATATTTTCTATCTTTTTACCCAAATCTTCGGAAATGACCGTACCACCAGTTAATATCGCGACATCTTCAAGCATTTCTTTACGACGATCACCAAATCCTGGAGCCTTAACGACAAGGGCATTAAAGGTTCCTCGCAACTTATTAACAACTAAAGTTGCTAGGGCTTCACCCTCAAGCTCATCGGCAATAATGACTAAATTTTTAGAAACTTTGACAAACTTTTCCAAAAAAGGCAACAAATCAGCCACAGCACTAATTTTTTTATCGGTAATCAAGATATAAGGATCTTCAATTTCGGCAACCATTTTGTCGGGATCAGTGGCAAAATAGGCTGAGGCAAAGCCTCGATCAAACTGCATGCCTTCTTTATGATCAACGGTTGTAATTAAACTCTTTCCTTCTTCAACCGTAACCACGCCGTCTTTACCACCAACTTTTTTCAAAGCATCGGAAATCAAAACTCCCAGTTCAGCGTCTCCGGCTGAGATAGTCGCCACGTTGGCAGCATCTTTAATGGTTATTTTTTTAGAAAGTTTTTTTAACTCTTCAACAATATGGTTTCCGGCTTTAGCAATTCCCCGTCGCATAATCATTGGGTTGGCCCCGGCAGTAATCATTTTTATCCCTTCAGCAACAATTGCCCGGGCTAAAATCGTGGCCGTGGTTGTTCCATCACCAGCGACATCAGCAGTTCTAGAAGCCGCTTCTTTAATAAGTTGTGCGCCCATGTTTTTAAAAGGATCTTGAAGATCTATTTCCTTGGCAACTGATACGCCATCGTGAATCACGCTGGGAGCACCCCATTTTCTATCAAGAGCCACATTTCGGCCTTTTGGACCAAGGGTTGTGGCCACCGCATCAGTCAATTCATTAATTCCATCTAGCAAGAGTTTTCTTGCTTCGGCTCCGTACTTAATTTGTTTTGCCATATTTTCAATAGTTTAAATTTATAATTAACTAATAATTGCCATAACATCGGCCTGTTCTATTAACATCCATTCCTCAGAACCGACCTTAATCTCATTGCCCCCCCATTTTTTGTAGAGCACTTTTTGACCAACTTTTACGTTTATCGGCATAACCTTGCCTTGTTCATTGATTTTTCCAGGACCAACCGCCATAATCTCTCCGATTTGGGGCTTTTCTTTAACCGTATCCGGAAGAACAATCCCTGAAGGTAAGACCTCTTCTTGGGTCGTTGGTTTAATAAGTATAAAATCAGACAAGGGCTTGATATTTTTACCCGAAACAGATTTTGCCATAGACATTTAAAAAACAAACTTATAAAATGAAATTAACAGTGGATTATTTATAATAAAAAAATCCCTTTTTGTCAAGTGGATTAGTTGTCTGCTAACGGTATGGATAAACAAAATAGCCTGTCAGAAATAGAAAAACTTAAAACTAAGTTGCAATCAGTAACTCTACCTGCTAATTTACATGATAAAGCTTTAGAGCAGATTGAGCGAATTAACCTTTCTTTTAAATATGGCGGGAATCTATCTCAACTTGATGTTACCACTAAATATATTGATTGGATTACTGCTCTTCCCTGGGAAATCAAGGACGAAGACCAACTGGACATTAATAAAGCTAAACAAGTTCTTGACAAAAATCATTACGGCTTGGAAAAAATTAAACAACGGGTAATTGAATATCTTTCCGTTCTTATTCTTCAAAAACAACAGGCAGCTACGGGTAGTTTTCACGCCCCAATTCTTTTTTTTGTCGGTCTGGTTGGCACTGGTAAGACAACTTTTGCCAAATCAATTGCTGAAGCCCTTGGGAAGAAATTTGTTCGGATTCCTTTCGGAGGCTTGTCATCGGCCCTTGATCTACGTGGTCAATCACGTAGTTCGATGGAGGCCGAACCAGGAGCAGTGGTTAAGGCTATAAAACGGGCTGGAGTTAAAAATCCAGTCGTTCTTCTTGATGAACTTGATCGAATTACACCCGAGTCAAGAGCCGCCATTATGGGCGTTCTCATCGAGCTATTAGACCCAGAACAGAATGCCAACTTTACCGACTACTTTATTGACTACCCCTTTGATCTTTCTCAGGTGCTTTTTATCGCCACTGCCAATAATACAAACAACATCTCAACCGCCGTTATGGACAGGATGGAGGCTATCCAGATGCCCTCATACACTGATGAGGAAAAAATTGTTATTGCTCGCGACTATATTCTACCAACCCATCTTAAAGAAAGCGGTCTATCAGCCGAAAGCCTTAAGATTGATGACAGTTTGTGGACAAAGATTGCCCGACCACTCGGTTATGATGCCGGAATCAGAAGTTTGGAAAGAACCATTGAAGGAATTGTCCGAAAAGTTGCCTTTAAAATTGTTAATGGCCAAGGTACAAACTTCGTGATTACGGAAGCCAATATCAAGGAGTTCCTTACGTAGAAATTCCAAATCACAAATTACAAATTACAAACAAATCACAATAAATAATTAACAAACGTTTTAATATTTAGTAATTGTAATTTGAATATTGTTTGGAACTTGGAATTTGGGGTTTATAATTTAAGTATGGCGGTCGGCAACCTTTGAGGCTCCGTATGAATCTGGTTTAATCTTAATCTGGTATCCGCTCCCCCGAACCATTCCTGTTACTTCAGTAATTAATTCTCTTGTTTCCCCTTTTTTACCAATATCAACATGAATTTGAACATCGTAGCGAGAAATTCCATTCTGTTTAAAAAAAGCAATAAAACTTTCGGCGGTTTGCAAGGACATAATTGCTTCTTGATAAATTCTCTCCTTTAAACTCATCTTCTTTCCAGACACCTCTCTTTTCCAAAAATAAATCCCTCCGCCACCAAGCTTGTGGACGACCAAAGCGGAAACAAAATCATAGCCGTTATTTTTGACTCTTTGCGAATCACTACCAACAATAATTTCATAACTGGCTTTTTTTTCTTGAGACATATACCGGCTAATAATATTCTTTAGCCTTTCAAGATCAACTTTTCCATAGGTAGGACTGAAATAATCAATACTCATAGCCCTTAGATTTTACCACATTTCGAAATTATCAAAATATTCTCCCATCTAAGAGTGTTAGCAATTTATATAACGATCGTCATATGTTTTGCTAACAAATGAAGCTATTTAAGTTGCAGTTCCATTTCTATTTCGTCTTTTATCGGAACTCCCTTATCGTCAACCAAAGGGATTTGCGGTTTTAATTTTCTGGAGATTTCCATTGAGTTTTTATAAATTGCTTTTATTTTAAAACCTTGTTTTTTATACCATTCTATTGCTGATAGATTGTTGTTAGTGGTAATTAACCATAGACGTTGACAATGATTCTCTTTAACCAAATTTTTTATCTCATCAATTAAAGCCGTTCCAATCCCCTCACCTGCTTTTAAACTATTAAGAGTAATAATTTCGCAATTATGATTCTCTAGGTTATATGTTAATAAACCTAAATATTGGCCGTCTTTTTCGGCAATAAAACCAGGCAGTTCAGAAGCTAAATAAATTTTGCCCCGATTGACAACCCGATTAGACCCCCATTCTCGAGTAATATACTTTTTTATCCAATCTTTATCGTTTTTATTTATGACTCTAATTTTAAAATTCATAGACTGATTTTAACAAAATCAGGTAAAATATAGTATTAATTTGGTGCGTTGGCGAAATGCTTGCACTGAGTTAGTCAAAGTAGTTCTTTTAGGTGCGTTGGCGAAGTGGTAACGCAACTGTCTGTCCCAGTACTTCTACAAAATGGCGCAATGGCGAAGTGGAAACGCAGGTGTCTGCAAAACACCTATCGCGAGGGTTCGATTCCCTCTTGCGCCTCCATTTTGTTTAGAAGTACGGGATCCCGAAGTCGTAATCCGCTAAAGCGGAAACGTACTTCTGGGACAAAACAGCTATTTAGAATTTTATTCAGGAGACGTGTCAGAGTGGTTGATTGAGCTGGTCTTGAAAACCAGTATGGCCGCAAGGTCATCGGGGGTTCGAATCCCTCCGTCTCCGCCAACAAAAAATCATGACCGAAGGTCGTGGATTTTTGTTGATGAATGAGGGATGAGAAGTTTACCCTGAGCGATCCCGAGCGAAGTCGAGGGAGAGTCGAATGGGAATCCCTCCGTCTCCGCAGATAACTTTTAGTTATACCCCACACATACACTATTCCTGACTACCTTGTACTGGCTTTCTACGAATTTTAAAAAATAACAGATTCTACTTTGTTAGTCTTTCTACCAGGTACATATTATAGTAGTCGTTGATTTTCCAGGTTTTTAATAATCTAAATGGTCTAAAAGTTACTATTTCGTAGCCTGGATTATCCATAAAGTTTTTCTTTCCAGCCTTATCGATAATAAATAAATATTTTTCGTGCCAATAATCATAATAGTTTATCTTAATATTGTCGCGCTTTAACAAATATTTCTGAACCATGGCAATTGGATCGTAAGTTTGATTAGTGACGTTGAAATCAACCAAGTTCTGACTTCTTATGATTTTATATACTTTATAGTCTGCTGGATAATTCCAATTTGGTACAGCAGACCAGAATGCAGCAGTTGGACGAATTAAGGTGATTTGCGCTGAAAATATAAAAAGAACAACAAACAAAAGCAAAAGAAAAACATTAAGTACTTTCACATTAAATTTTTTTAATTGGTTATTTATTAGACCAACAAACCCAAGCAAAACCACAAACGACATACTAAGATAGTAATGATCTCTATTTCCTCGAATATCAAGTTCGTTTAGATGTTGATAAAAAAGCAGAAGAGTTTTGGTGAAATAAAATTGATGGCGGAACTCAAATATAAAGATTGGTGAAAAACCAATCAGTAAACCACCAAAATAGATTAAGAATTTTCTGAAGTTTGCTTTTTTAACTAAGAAATAGTAGATAGTAATTAAGATTATCGAAATTATAAATTGATAGTGAAGCTGCAATAAAATTCCCATCCACAAAGCAGTAATAAACAAGAACCAACTGTTTCTGCTTTTTCGGTAAAGACCCATAAATAAAATAAGGATTGGCAAAAGAGCAAATTGAAAATTAGGGTTCCATAAAAATCGTGTGTAGTTAAGATAATAAGGTAAAAGGGAGTAGATTATCACCATAATCCACGCCGCTTTTTGTCCGACTAACCACTTTACACCATAATAAAGAGGAATAATCATCAGAGCGCAAAAAATCATAAAAATATAACTTGCCATAACTGGATCCCATTTCCCCAAGGCCAGAAAAAGTACCATCAGGTAGGTCATAATTGGTCCTATAAATATTTGTCTGCCTTGAAAAGAGATCGCCGATATCGGCGGACCAATTAGTGTAAGCTCTCTTTTTCTGAAAACATCCAGCGCCAATATAGCTTGCTCAGGCTGATCCCATCCGATAAAAGTTAAATAGTAGATAAAATTAATTGAACGGAGAACGATAAAGATAACAACGAAAAACAAAAGTAATAGAATTTCTTTCTTGGCGTTCTTTATCATTAAAAAATTATACACAATTTTTGTTCTAATAATATCATCTTGTCCGTTGGAAGACTTATTATCATAAAAACTTAACTATTAGTAAATTAATGTTGGTAACTAATGAAGGTTCAAAAATCTCAAACGAAGAAGAGTTTATAACTGAAAGAATGGATTTGAGAAAAAAGTTCCAACATCGTTACTTCGACTTCGCTCAGTATTATAGCCCACGCTCCCCGCAGATTACAAAAAGACCGCCAGAACGCTATTTTTTTATATAAATTTTTTGAATTAAACTAGCAGCAATGCTCCCTAACACCAAAGTATAGATCTGAAATACACCCATACTAGTAACAAAAATTTTTGGGAGAATAGAAAGCCTGACTAATATATTAGCAACAGTAAATAATACAGAAATTTTTAATATTCCACCAACTACCAGAGCTAAGAATTTATTATCAATCTTCCTTAAAACATAAACCAAAGCATAGTTACCCATCCAAATAAACGGAATCATGTAGGCAAGAAAAAAAGTAAAGTGACCAAAGACTAGTCCTCGTGATAGGGTGGTCAGACTTGGTAACAAAACAACCGGCAAAAGATTTTTTTCTTCTTTAATATTAAGAGCCGCCAAAATCAAAAGGCCATTAACAACCGAACCCACCAAAAGTTGTGGCTTTTCCAAAAAAAATGGAATGGCCACTGATAAAAAAACCAATGTCGAAATAACAAAATTTTCAGATAAAGTAATCACTTTGGTTTGAAACTTATTTTTTTTGTTCATGTTTTTGTCCTTGATAAATAGTATGTAATAAAAGATGGGCCTTTTCGCTTAATGGCTCACCCAAAAATTCCTGATAAAGTTTTTTAATTGATGGATTTTCATGTGATTTGCGAACCGGGAGATCTTTATCGTTTTTATAAATTCCTTCCATTCTTTTCATTCTTGTCGGCAAATCAATGTGTCTTGGTTGACCTGATCCCCCAAGACAACCTCCTTGACAGTTCATTACTTCAATAAAATGGTAAACTGATTTCCCTTGTTTAATTTCATCCAAAAGAATTTTTGCCTGCAGCATACCATTGGCAACAGCGACTTTTAATTCCAAACCATCGAGATTAACCGTCGCTTTTTTAGAACCCTTTAGTCCCCGGATATCTTCAAACTCAATTTTCTCCAAAGGTTTCTTAGTTACCAACTCATAGGCAGTTCTTAAAGCCGCTTCCATTACCCCACCAGTAACAGCAAAGATTGTCGCCGCTCCAGTTGACTGCCCCAAAGGATCATCAAAATTCGCATCTGGTAAATTATTAAAATCAATTTTGTCTTCTTTGATAAGCTGGGTCAGTTCTCTGGTTGACAAAACTACATCAACGTCGTTAAAGGGCTCGTTTTCATAAAGATGGTGAAATTTTTTCCAATACTGCCAAGCGCTTGTCATTTCTTTACGAGCCGCCTCTGATTTCTTAACCAAACAAGGCATGATAGAGACGACCTCTATATTTCTCGGATCAATCTTCATCTTTTCTGCGTAATAGCTTTTAATAACTGCACCCATCATCTGTTGGGGTGATTTACAGGAAGAAATATGACCGACTAAATTAGGATAGAATTTTTCAATATATTTTATCCAGGCCGGGCAACAAGAGGTTGCCATCGGCAAAATTCCTTTATTTTTTATTCTTTGAACCAGTTCACTAACTTCTTCCATAATGGTTAAGTCAGCAGTAAATTGCGTATCAAAAACTTTGTCAAAACCAAGTTTTTTTAGGGCAGCAACAATTTTCTTAGTGGTTATTTCTCCTGGAGCTAAACCAAACTCTTCGCCAAGAGCAACACGAACTCCCGGAGCAATCTGAACAATAACAGTTTTATTTTCCATATTGATTAAGGATTAACACAGGAAACTGCTTTAAACGGACAGACAGATTCACACGAGCCGCAACTTAAGCATAAATCATTATTAATTTTATGAGGTTCGCGGAAGTTACCTTCAATGGCACCGGCCGGACAGTTTTTTTTACAGAGATCACAACCTTTACATTTGGTTGGGTCAATTTGATATTTGGCTTTTTCCTTGTTTTTAATGGCCTCGATCTTTTGTAGTAAATTATTTTTTTGCATTGTAAGTTATTATAGAGGGTAAGTTTTTATTTGTCAAAATGAGTTTTGATATCTTTTGATATGTTGTTATTAAATTTAAGCTGTGCTAAAATCTTTTTAGATTATTAATTAATATTAAACTATGAAAAGACTTAAAGTTGGTCTTAATGGGTTTGGTCGTATTGGGCGTGCGGTCACCCGAATCGCTTTTGATCGCGATAATTTTGATATCGTTGCTGTCAATACCAGGAAAAGCGCTCCTGATTTAATGGCCTATCTTTTAAAGTATGACTCAGTTTATCGACGTTTCGACAAAAAGGTAAAAGCGCTTGATGACGGTTTTATGATCGGAGATAAAAAAGTCCTTGCTCTTCAAAACCCTGACATTGAAAGTATTCCTTGGGACAAGATGGGGGTTGATTTGGTAATTGATGCTACCGGGGCCTTCACTAAAAAAGAAGATTTAGTAAAACATATTAAGGGTAATGTTAAAAAGGTTATTTTGACTGCCCCACCAAAAGATAAAGAAACACCCATGGTTGTTTTAGGGGTTAATGATGATACGTTTAATTGGAAAGGTGAAAACGTCATCTCCAATGCTTCATGCACCACCAACTGTGCCGCGCCTCTTTTTAAGATTTTGGAAGATAATTTTAAGGTCATTTCAGGTTATCTAACCACGGTTCACGCTTATACATCCACTCAAAGCCTCTTGGATGAAGCCAATAAAAAACCCGACAGGTCAAGAGCCGCCGCTCTGAACATTGCTCCGTCAACTACCGGAGCCGCCAAAGCGGTTGGTAAAGTTATCCCGAGTCTTGCCGGAAAGGTTGATGGTATGGCGGTTCGTGTTCCGGTACCGACTGTCTCTTTTACTGATATTTCAGCCATTGTTGAAAAAAGTACTACGACGGAAGAGGTCAATGAGCTTTTCAAAAAAGCTTCACAAAGCAAACAGATGAAAGGAATTTTGCAGTATGAAACAGATATGTTGGTTTCGTCAGATTTCATCGGTTCAACCTACTCAAGTATTTTTGACGCCAACTATACCAAAGTAATTAACGGTAACTTGGTTAAGGTCTTTGCTTGGTATGATAACGAATGGGGTTATTCGGGAAGAATCGTTGATCTAGTCGAAAAAATCGCATCGTTGTAATTAAGGAGCTTTTATTTATATTGTTAGTAGTTATATTAGTAATATTATTATGGGAAAAATTACTTATATTGATGAGGTTGAGTTAACCAATAAAAAAATTTTTATGCGGGTTGATTTTAATGTCTCAATAAGTAAAAAAGACGGTTCGATCAAAGACGACACCAGAATTAAGCAAACCTTGCCAACTTTAAAATACTTATTGAAAAAAAACAATCGCCTCATTCTTTCTAGCCATTTGGGCAAACCAAAGAGTCGTGATCCCCTGTTTTCTTTAAGCAATGTGGCCAAAAAACTGCAAGAATACTTACCCGATTATAAAGTAACACTAGTCAATGATTTTCTAATTGATAAAGAGGTATTTGAAAAACAAACTCCTAAAGAAATATTATTATTGGAAAATATTCGCTTTTATCCTGAAGAAAAGAAAAATGATCCAGAGTTTGCCAAAAAACTTGCCGCTTTAGGTGATGTCTATGTCAACGACGGATTTGGTGTTTCCCATCGTGAAGACACCTCAGTTGTCGGTGTTACCCAGCATATTCCATCATATGGCGGTCTTTTGCTAAAAAAGGAGGTTCAAATGATCTTAAAATCAATTGAGAACCCGCAAAGACCGGTGGTTGCCATCATCGGCGGAGCCAAAATCTCAACCAAAATCGGTTTAATCAAAAAACTAATGGCGGTCACTGATTCTGTTTTAATTGGTGGAGCTATGGCCAATACTTTAATGGCCGCTCAAGGACTGGAAATTGGTAAAAGTTTATCAGAGGCCGAGTTTGTTAATGAAGCCAAAATGTTGAGTGAAGAAGGTAAAAAAAATGGCAAACTGATTACTCCAACCGATGTTGTCTGTGGCAATATGGAAGATCAAACCACGCCTGGAGTCATTAAAAATATTAACGAGTTAACCAAAGAAGACTGTGTTTTAGATATTGGCCCGGAAACTGTTAAAGAGTTTCAAGAAATAATTACTAACGCTAAAACCATTATTTGGAATGGTCCGGTCGGCCTTTTTGAAAATCCGGTTTACGCCAAAGGTACAGATGCAATTTATGAAGCCGTGGTTACCAATCAAGGTGTTACCTCGGTTGTCGGCGGCGGTGATACTTTAACCGCCATTGCTAAAAAAGATAAAAATGACCGGATTTCTCACATATCAACTGGAGGAGGTGCCATGTTAGAGCTAATTGAAAAAGGAACCTTACCAGGACTTGAAGCATTAAAGAAATAAATTACAATTAACAAATTACAAATCACAAACAATATTCAAATTACAATTATCAAACGTTTAGTTTGACTTTATTTATTGAATGTTGTGATTTGTTTGGAACTTGGAATTTGTAATTTGTGATTTTTATCATATATGTACGATTTAATTTCCGTTGGTAATGTTAGTATCGATGTCTATTATAAAGGCAAATCTTTAACCCATAACGGAGAAAGATTTCAGTTAGCTATTGGCGGAAAATATTTTTGCGATTTTTTTTCTATTGAGGTCGGTGGTGGTGGTGCCAATGTGGCTATCGGTCTAGCAAATTTTGGTTATAATGTCGCTCTTTTAAGCCGCATCTGCGATAACTTCTTTACCAAAATAGTCCTTGACCGACTTAAAGAAAAAAAAGTTTCTACCGAATACTGTGCGATTGAGAAAAATTATTTTAATATCTCAACCGTTTTATTATCAGAAACCGGCGAGAAAACCATTGTTAACTATCGTACTCAAGAAAAAGGTTTTTTGAATAATCCTGAACACATCAAGCAGTTAATGAATACTAAAGCCGTCTATATGGGAAATTTAGCCGACGTAGAACTAGCTGGTCGGGAAAAAGTTCTTAAACTACTGAAAGATAAAGGCGTCACCACTATTGTTAATCTTGGTGTCAAAGACTGCCGCCAACCAACCGAAGAAATAATTAAACTCCTAGAAAATGTTGAAGTTCTAATCCTTAATGCTCATGAGTTTGCCGATGTCGTAAAAAAACTTTACAAAGATATGGATTTTAAGAAAAATCTTGTCCAAGAATATCCGTTCTTAAAAGATAAGGTGATTGTTCTGACTGATGGAGAAAAAGGCAGCTACGGATACACTAATGAAAAAGTTTATTTCCAAGAATCGGTTAAAGTCGGTAAGATTGTTGATGCTACTGGTGCCGGCGACGGTTATACGGCCGGCTTTATTGCTGAATATCTAAAATCAAAGGATATTGCCAAAGCTATGGTCAACGGGACTCAGTATGCAGTTAAGATTTTGACAAAAGTCGGGGCCAACTAAATGAATAAACCTTTTTTTACCATTGTTATCCCCTCCCTCAATGAAGAAATCAATCTACCCATTTTACTTGAATCCATTAAAAATCAATCTTTTAAAGAGTATGAAGTTATTGTCGTCGACTGTTTTTCTAAAGATTCAACCAAAGAAAAAGTAGAAAAACTTATGGAAAAAATGCCACCACTCCAGTTTCTTCAAAGAAAAACAAAAAATGTCAGTCAGGCAAGAAACATTGGCGCCTCTTTGAGTAAGGGTGAATATTTAGTTTTTTTTGATGCTGATGTTGAGATTGGCGAACTGGATTTTTTAAACAAAATAATGGAGCATATTAAGGAAAATCAGCTTGATATGTTAACTGTCTGGAACCGTCCAAAAACAAAAAACATCGTCGGGAGGCTGACTCTTAATATAATGAATCTGTGTATGAGTGCCATGCAAAAATTCAAACCAGCCGCCAACGGCCCTTGTATTATTATTAAAAAAGAACTATTCAGCAAACTAAAAGGTTTTGATGAAACAATAGTTTTTGGGGAAGATTTTGAAATTACTCAAAGAGCTTGGAAGATGGGTGCTAAATTCAAGGTTTTTCCAAAACCAATTCTTTATGTATCGGCTCGTAGATTTGAACAAGAAGGGATTCCAACCACGGTTTACAAAACCGTCAGGTCACTACTCCATCAACTTTTTATTGGCCCGATTAGAAAGCCAATATTTGAGTATAAAATGGGCGGTCACGTCTTTAAAGAAACTAAAAAATAATCAAATGAAAGTTATAAACCAAATTTCTGCCGGTGGAATCGTATATAAGAATAATTTTTGGCTTGTCTGTCAGCATTCACAACATAAAGGCTGGGTATTCCCAAAAGGACTTATTGGTGACCAGGTTAACAATGAACCAATGGAACAAGCGGCCCTAAGAGAAACCAAAGAGGAAACCGGAATTGAGGCAAAGATAGTTAATAAACAACCAATAAAAACTTTTTATCAATTTCAATTCGAAGGAGACTTGATTAAAAAAACCGTTTATTACTTTTTAATGGAATATGTCTCCGGTGACACAAAAAATCATGATTGGGAAATGTCAGAAGCAAAATTTGTCACTGCTGATGAAGTTAAAAAAACTCTTACCTATAAATCCGACCAGGAAGCATTCGAGCAAATACTTAAGCTTCTATAAAGGGAGCGGCGGACGGGACCTGCCTGCCGGCAGGCAGGTTTGAATCCTTCGACAATCTCAGGACTATAGCCCGTGACCTCCCCGCCATGGCGGGGCATTCTACCTTTACCGCTTATGAGCGGGATACGAGAATCGAACTCGCGCCTCTGCCTTGGCAAGGCAGCGTACTACCACTGTACTAATCCCGCAATCAATCTTCTAAACGCGACACCATCTCTAAGGATTAAATCTTATCGCGCCTCCCCGCCACGGCGGGGCGTAACTACCACTGTACTAATCCCGCAATTAATTTCTTAAATGCATTTCCACCTTTATACGATTTTATCACTTTTTCGCGTTTTTTGGCTTCAATGTTTGTTTTATATTCTTCTTTATAAATTAGAATCCAATTTCCTTTTTGCCGCGTAGACTTTGTTTGACCACGATTATGTTCTTCTGATCGTCTTAATAAGTTATTTGTAGATCCTATATAAAATCTCCTTGTAAGAGAGTTTTGTAATATGTAAGTAGTAAAAATCATATGCTACGCGACCTTCCCGCCTAGGCGGGACATTCTACCGCTGAACTACCGCCGCAATCAAGTAAAATTATAACAAATATTTATGCCAATAAGGAAAAATTTAAAAACGGCTTTTTTATGGCTTTTTTGTACATTGGTTCTTGTTTATAGTTTTATTTCACTTATTAGGATTATTACGACCAAAGCGCCTGATTTTGAAATCTTTTATTACTCAACCCTAGATTTTGTTAAAGGAATTAATCCCTACACTGACAAAAATTTATTTACGATTTATAACTATCCCCCGGAAACCAATCTTATTTATTTACCGTTAATTTTGTTTAGCTATCAAACCGCCCAAGCAATCTATATTTTATTAAGCTACTTGGCTATTTTCTTTATAGTCTTCTATTCATTAAAAATTATTAAACTAAAGTCTTCTTTCTTGACTTATTGGCTAATTGTCTGTCTTGCCCTACTGTCATTTCCTGTTAAATTTACTTTGGGTATGGGCCAGGCCAATTTACTTGCTTATCTTTTATTGATTGTTTCCTATCATTTTTTTCAACAAAAAAAAGATTTTCCTGCCGGATTATTTTTAGGAATAGCGGTGATTTTTAAACCGATTTTTATTTTTGTCTCTCTTTTTTATTTCCTCCAGAAATCATATAAAACTATTTTTACAACTACAGCCGTAATATTTGTCTTAGCTATGATAGTCTTTCTAATACGCCCTGACTTTCACGCCTTTTATTTTAAAGCTCTTACTGGTAACGTTTTTAGTTTTTCTGGAACAGAAGTTTATTATAACCAAGGAGCTTTAGGTTTTATCTCAAGATTAACCCCCGATATTAATACAAGAAAGATTTCTCTCTATATCTTTGATTTCTTGGCCATACTTTTAACTACCTATTATTTAACTAAACATAAGTTAAAAAAAGAGCTTCAATTTGCTATTGTTCTAACTTTATTGCCAATCGTTAACACGATGTCCTGGCAACATCATTTTGTGGTTCTAATATTTCCTTTTATTCTCGCGTATTATTTGTTAAAAAATAAAAAAGTATTAATTTCTATTTTGGCCTTAACCTATTTATTGGTCAGCTTTAATATTAAAAAACCAGTTTATGGAAGTTTTCTTTTCAGTCTAATTTTATCTCATCAATTCCTTGGAGCTGTTTTACTTTATTTACTACTGATTTCTAATAAAAGCAACATTAGCACATAAAAATAGCCTAGATTTAGTATAATAATTTTCATATAATAAGCGTCTGTAGCTCAGCGGTAGAGCGCCACTCTTATAAAGTGGATGTCCTTGGTTCGAGCCCAAGCAGACGCACATTAGAATTTCTTTCCGACTTTAGTCGGATTAGAAATTCTTATAAATTTTTTTAGCCGAGATAGCCAAGGTGGTCACGGCGGAGGTCTGAAAAACCCCAGATGTCAGTTCGACTCTGACTCTCGGCACAGTTTTGGAAGAGAGAATATAAAAACAACCCCCTTGCCTGGTTCTGACTCAATCCAAATTTTTCCGTTATGTAGGGCCAGTATTTGTTTGGTGATATAAAGACCTAAGCCAGTTCCTGAGGCTTGATCAGATTTAACAAAAGGAGCTTTTTCAATCTGACCAAATTTTTGGAAAAGTCTTAACTGATTTTCTTTAGAGATATCTGGACCAGTATCGCTAACACTCACCTCAACCGTATCAATTTTATCTCTGATAAAAATTGTCACCTTTCCTTTTGCGGGTGTAAATTTAAGAGCGTTACCGACAATATTTTGGACTACTTCACTTAGTCTTTCTTTATCACCGTTAATAATTACGTCATACGGAACAGAATTAAATGCAAAATCTATTTGTTTTTGCTGAGCCTGAATTTTTAGTTCGTCATAAAGTTCCTTAATCAAAAGGTTCAGATTAACCTTGGTAATATTTAGTTCTAATCTTTTTCCTTCGATGCGTGAGATCGTTAACATATTTTGCACCAAATGAATTAATCTTTCGGTTGAGTTATAAGCAATGGTTAAATACTTTTTTATCTGTTCGGTTAGGTCTTGTCCTGGTTTGTTAATCGCCAACCATAAGTAGCTTTTTATGGCCGTCATAGGAGTACGTAGTTCATGGGAAGCGATCGAAACGAACTCGTCTTTTAATTTATCAAGTTCTTTAAGTCGAGTGTTTGCCTTTTCCAGATCAGTAGACAACTCTTGAGCATTAATCCGTAGTTCTCTTTCCGAAATAATATTTTTAGCTAATGAGCGGCTATAGTTGGCCATCAAAAAAAGAAACAAAACTCTCACAATTACAAAAATACAGTTAGTTAGGGTGATGGCAATTTCTTTTATATAAACTAGCCACACCCACTCAAAAACGGTTGAAGATATCATAACACTAACGACGACAATGGCTAATTTAACACTTAAATTAAGAGAGGACTCCATCAAAGTCAGTCCATAAAGGATAAAAAGTGGCCCATTAATCCGGTAAAAAAAATGAATAAAATGAGTCAGTAATAAAACACTGGTTACCATTTGAATGTTAAGGATAGTCCTTGTACTTATTCCCCTATCTTCATTGATTCTGATTATTGTTTCAAAAACAATACTGGTTGTTAGGGCTAAAAAAAGGTTCAGAACTATTTGAAAGTAATTGGGAAATTGAATTGAAGGAAAAAGGCTTGAAGAAAAAACAACAGCAATAAAAAATAAAGCTTGAATAAAGATTTTAGAAAATGTAGATAAATTATGAAGGAATTTTTTTCCTTTTTGGTTTGGATCCATAGTTTTATTCTAACAATAATTTTCTGTTGATATTTATAAATTATATTTAGTAGAATTGGTGCTTGACAATTATTAATAAATAATATGAATAAAGTTGAGAGACCAGAACCAACTAATTTTCAAAGTTTACCTAATGGTCAAGAAATTCGGAACGTAATGAGGGCAATGAGAGAGATTATGTGGGGTCGAAAAGAAATAATTGGTCCTTTAATCTTAGAAACACACGCTCTTATAAAAGCTGGTCCAAATAATTATAGTCAAGAAAATAAATTAAATATTGCTTTTTTGGGATCTGGTCATGGTGGTGATGCAGCGGCAATAATGCGTTCATTTTCTGAAAAAGGATCACCCATTAATCCAGAGGCAGTCAGACCAATGGTGCTTGATAATAATATAGAATCCGTTGTTCTGGCAAGAGGACTAAATGAACAAGAGAATGTACGCGTAGATTATGTCGTTGCCGATGCCAGAAGCCCAGCCTTAAAACCAAATATTACAATTATGGCCAATCTAATTCATCACTTGTTTGATAAAGAAGCGGCTGAAACAATTAAAGCCTCGGCTCAACTTTCTCAGTTGGGTTGCATAGTTTTTGAACCGGCAAAAAGTCAAATAGCTGAATTCGTTGTGCCACGACTAGCAGCAATGAGCAGAAAGAATCCTGATTTATCGCCGGAGGCAGTTAATGAGGTTGTAAGACAATCAAGAGAATCATATATATACGCTCATGATAAAAAGAGCTTTGATGGATTAGCCTCTGAGGTTATCAAAGAAACAGATTTAACCGCTCAAGTTAAATTTCAATTTCCTTGGTTTTTGACTATGGTTGTCAGTAATAATCCGCAAGTCGTTAGTTCTTTTAGAAGCTCTAAGTGAAAAAACTTTTCACTTTATTAACAAACTGATCAGGAGTAAGATCGCTTTTGATCAGATACTGAAGACCTAATGGATCAACTTCCTTTATCAGCGAACTTTTATCAAGGTTGGTTAAAAGAACAATCTTTTGTTTGAGACTTTGTGGACTTTCAGTTTTCAATTTATTGATCACTTGAAAACCATCCATCTTTGGTAAAACTACATCAAGAAGTATTAAATCCCAACTACCGGATTTTATTTTATTAAAAGCTTCTTCACCATCAACCGCCTCCTCAACCGTATATCCATCTGCCTTAAGCAGATCAACATAAAGCGTTCTTAAAAACTGATCATCCTCAACCAGTAATATTTTGCTCATTTATTTATTATATACCAAAAAAAACCCCTCCGAACCGGAGGGGTTTTTCACTTTTAACCCAAAGTTACTTTATCTTGTTACGGTAATAGGTTTAGTATTTACATCATTACCTCCAGCGATCGTGATTCTATTATTCGCATCTTTAGCTATCGTGTAACCTAGGTGATATGTTGTATTGCATACAGTAACATTACCCGTCGTTATGTCTGGCATAACCGGCAGTGCTGGTATGTATTTACCGGTTGCGCCCATTATATCTGGACACAAATCAGCCTGGGTGGCTACGTCCCCTCCAATTTCCTTTGGAACATCAATAGTAAGACCTACAACTGCAGGCGGCATTTTACCACCATTTTCAGCCACATATTGATGGACAGCATTTAGTATCTGTAATATATCAGATCTCTGTCTTGTATCGTTAGCCTGTGCAAACTGTCTGGCCGGATTAATAGCAATTAATGTGATGGCTAACAGTATCGCCAATATACCGATGACCACCAAAAGCTCAATTAACGTAAAACCGCGTTTTGATTTCAACATATTTCATTGATAAATTGATAATTAACTTCAGATTACAGGATTTATTTTTTTATTTCAAGGCTAATTTGTTATAGGGTATATTAAAGAGTTTTAGGCGTCATAACAACAACCTCTTCTGAAATATCATTATTTTCCTGAATCACTATGGTCGGTAATAATTGTTTCAATTTAGTAAAGATTTGTTCTTTGTAAACTGGCGATAATGATGACTTGGTAATAAGAAAGCTTTGTTCTGTGTTTATTGAGTCTGTTTCATTAATTATGATATTTTTATAGCCAAGTTGAATAAGGCTGTTTTTAATAATATTGGCCTGGGATAGCTGATTAGGAGGAGTTAAGAGTTTGATTTTAAGTTGACTTTTTAAATCAGCTGATTGGGTTGCCGGAATGGTTGTTAGTTGTGTTTTTGGTGTAGTTAATAAATTTGGCTGAATTGAGGTTGATTTTTCTGGATTTGGTTTTAAGCTTGTCGCTGATTTTTTGGTAAATATAATAATAAAAATTGTCAATACAACAAGCAAGCAAAAAAAAACTCCTAATAATATTGGCAAAGAACTCTTTTTTTGTTGGTTGTTTTTATTTTCTTTCTCCGAATCGGTTCCATAGATAGCCGTATTAATAAAATTTTCTTGAGTTAATATTTCTGGTTTTTTTAGAAGCGATGCCGCTAGCGTTTCATTAAAATCTTTTTGGCCGGTGGCAAAGTAAGGACTAACCGACTCTATCTGCCAGTCGGTTTTCTCAAAGACAGATAAAAAAACCTGGTAAAAATTGGCATTAAAGCAGGCAATTTTTATTTTCTTATCAAGAACATACTTTTTAGAATAAATGTTTTCAAAGGGCATACTGTCTAAAATACGTTTTTCTTCTTCGTTTTCAGTTATTGGAGGTATTGGTAATAGTTCTTTTTCAATCAAAGCATCTGGACCAATAATCAAGTAAATTCTGAGCTCGGGTAGTTTATATTGACTAATAAATGATTGAATTAACTGTTGCAGTTTAGCCTCATCAACAACCTCCAGATAATCTACAACCTCAGGAGGAAAAACAAGTTTAACAATTGATTTTAATGCTGGTGTATAAAGAGAAAAACCCGATCGCGTAAACCAGATTATTCCTGGCTGTTTTTGATGTTTAAAACCTTCCATTATGGTACTTCTTTCCAAGATGAAACTGTTAATATATTGTTAGTATACTTAATTACTACTTCAATTTTTCTTTGAAAATTACCTAAAGTTCCAATCGATATGATGGTTTTATTAGTTGTATCGCCTGCAACAGAAACAGTGGCCGATCCATTACCAATAAGTAAAGATTCACCTAGATAGTCTGGGTTTCTTAACAATCTTAAAATGGCATTTTCAATACCACTTTCGGCTACCTGACGAGCTGATATTCCTTGTTGGAAGGCATCAGCGGCGACAGAGTTGGTTGATATTATAATTATTGCCGCTGTCGTAACAGAAATAAAAATACCCATAAAGACCGTCAAAATAACAATTGACTGTCCTTGATTAAATTTTCTAATATGGTTTTTCATCTTAGTCCAACCGTGGTTTTAAAACTTTCAACTTCAGGGCCGGTATTTTTAATCATTTTGCTTGTTAAAGTAAAACTAACCTGAATCGTACTTTTACCAGGATTGCCAAGATTAGTAAGTTTATTGCCAAGATTAGTGAATTTTATGTCTGATATTTGAGTATCCACACTGTTTAGAACATCAGAATTCTCAGTATCGGTAATATACAAATTAGCACTCATTGTGCTATAAGTTTTTTCGGAATCATTAATCTTAATGGTTAAAATTGTGGATTCGCTGCCGTAACTGGGATTTAAGACATCACTGGCTTGGTTAATATCGTACATTAGTTTGGCTAAAATATATCGACCGTCTTGTTGAACAGCTGCCTGTGACTCTGACTCTGATTTTACGTTCAGGGTAGCAACAAAAATATCAGTTAGGATGAATAAAAGAATCGAAAGAATCCCCATAAAAACGATTAACTCAATAAGGGTAAATCCTAAATGGTTAAATTTTTTTTTCAGTTTATTCTTCATTTTTTAAGGTGAATAATTAACGGTAATGTCTTTAACTGATGGCGTATTGCTTTGGTCTGATGTCAGTAAAATTTTATAACGGAAACATTGTCCCGGATTAGAATAGTTAGGTAGAAAGCTTCCAAAAGGAATTGTACCTTGGATGATGTTATTGTTTGAAGTAAAATAATTTGAGCCTCCGTTTGGACCGATATACGCAGTATCGTAATTAATACCGGGATCTGTGCAGCTATTGTTAATTTTATTGACGACAGCAACTTTTATCCCTACTTGAGTGCTGGGTGGGGTTTGATCAACTGATGCAGTAAATCGATTAAATGCAGTAGAATATCCCGGATCAAACGGTTTGGATTCAAACGTTCCTGTTGAAAGATAAGAATCGCTACCTCCGGTAGGTCCTCCCGAAATTATTTGGAATTGTTGTGTAGCTCCGGAACCACCAAAACATTGACCCTGGGTTGTTAATATATAGGAAAAAACGTCCTTATCACCGCCCTCTTTTAATGTAGAAACAGCACAAACATTCGTAGCGTTATTTGGATTAGTTAATTTACCGCATTGAACCGGTGCGGTTGGACTACTGACAATAAAGACTTGATATTGGTCGCCACCATTTCCTACTATAACAATAACATTATCGAGTGTGGTCGCAACACCATTCGGACTCATACCTCCGGTTGTTGTCGCTCTCCCCACTACTCTTGGTGTTTCCGGATTCGTTACATCTATGACAAATATATCCGGTGCACTGGAGTTGTATGAAGTTACAAGATATACATAATTATTTAGTACCGCTACATCGGTCGCTGGTTGATTCGTATTTATGGCATCTGGTCCTGATGCGGGAGGAGAGTAAATTGAGTGATTGTTGAGATTCACTATTTGAAGCTGCTGTGAATTTCCGGTTCCTGAGGTGGCGATATATGCATAATTACCCGAAACAACTACCCTGTGACCAATTACGTTATTATTCAAAGCAACAATCCAAGATTCACTTTGTGATTTTGTCCCGTCTATTGTTGAAACATCAAAAGCAATTAGGCTAGAATTTGCGGTTACATAACCTGTATTTCCTGAAACATAGACGCTATGAGGAGTCATATTTGAGCTAATTGAAAAATATCCTGCTCGGGTTAAAGTAGATGTGCTTATGATATCAACATCAATTTTTTTAGGGCCACCCACATTTGTTGCAGCGACAAATACATAATTATTATTCGCATAAACTCCGTAATCTTTTCCTTCATTGTATTGAGGGCTTGTAAGTGAGGCAACCGGAGTAGCAGGTTTTGGAGGGTCAGAAATACTTATCTTAGAAAGAGAAAAGCTTGCTGCATTTTGACCTGTTGTTATATATGCATAATCCGGTTGACCGGTAGTTGTGTTAGGAACAGATGAAATAGCAATTCCTACACCATTATTTGGAATCGAATACGAACCAATTTTTAGATTTGGATCACACCAGTTACCACCTCCTCCTCCTGATTTTTGCAAAACAATGGAAGCATCTCCAGTCAATGTAGTTGTTTTAGTACCGTCAAATTTACTTCCAGTTACATTAAAATCTTCAGCATACGTTTCTGTACGTGTTAGGTTATCCCAACGGGTAAGATACATAATTGATTGAACCGATGAGTTATGCGGTTGGGTCCAGTGGACAGTAACGGTTATTTTTTTAGTTGACGGATCGACAATTGTCCCCGCCGGATCAATTTCACCAGTAACCTTTCTTTTAACTTCGTCAAAGACTACTTCCCGGCTAAAACTATCGGGTAAATTTTGAACACCGGCGACCATTGTCCATGAAGTTGATTGTTCCGGATGATATGGAGTACTCGTGGGTATAATACTAAATGATTCCCAGTCCATTTCCCGAACGGTGCGTACTGCTTCCTCGGTCTCTTTTAATAAGGCAGTCGCTTTTAATCTTTGCTTCTGTTGAACTTTCCCTTCTCTTGATGAGGCAAATCCAGTAATCAGTACCGGCAAAATAATACCTAACAACCCCATCAAGAGAACCAGTTCAACTAAAGATTGACCTAAGTTATAAAAATTAAAGATCTGTTTTTTTTTCACGGTTGATTAGTCAATATGTTGGCTATTACTCCAAATTTATTAAAAATAATCGTTTTTTTACTTCCAGTATTAGTATTTTTTATCACTAAATTTTTATCTGGATCAAATGATTGAATCTCTCCACTTACTGGTGTAAATATTAGTTGTGGAAGTGAGTTAGGAAGATCAAATTGATCGCCATCAGTAAGGTCAACCGGAAAATTGCTTATATCACTACTGTCATAGGTTAATCCATGAAATAAAATGTATTTATTCGTTTCAAAATAAACACCATATGCATCATTTGTAATTCGGCCTTCGGTGTTTCCGGTCATGGCTTTTAACTGTTGTTTTTTTAGATCAGTTACTAAAACATCCATAGTTGTGATTAAAGCGACATTTCCTTTACTGCGAAAAACATCCATAAAGATAAAAGAAGATAAAATGGCAATAATCGCCATCACCAAAATTAGTTCTATAATTGTGAAGCCTTTTTTTAAGAATTTCATCATGGTTAAGGAGCGCCCACCTGACCGATCATGCCGTATATTGGGGCGATAATTGAAATCATCATCCCACCGACCATAATTCCCACCAATACTAGCATAATTGGCTCAAGTAAAGTAATAAAGGTTTTTAAGGCCTTAGACACCTCATAGTCCAGATAGTTAGATGATTCAGTCAGCGCCTTGGTTAATTGACCGCTTTTTTCTCCTGATTCAATAATTCTTATAATAATTGTGGGCATAATTTTCTTTTCTGTCCGTAGTCCTTGTCCCAATCTTTTACCAGCCAGGACACTGTTTCTAGAATTATGAATCATCTGGGCCACGTTTTTATTAATTACTATGTCTTCACATATTTCCAACGCATTAATGATTAATATCCCCGAGTTTAAAAGCATTGATAAATTTCTCGTTAAACGAACAAGGTCCATCTTCTTAACCAACTGAGAAATAATTGGAAAAGAAGCAATGGTTTGAATAAATTTCCTTTTTTGGGTTTTATATATAACTATCAAAAGGATGATAAAAATTGCTGTTCCCGCAAAAAAGGGAATAGTGTTTTTTGTCGCTATATCCGAAACAAACATCATTATTCTTGTTGGTAGGGGTAGCTCTACCTTTAATCTAGTAAAAACAACTGCGATTTTAGGAACGACGAAAAACAGCATCATTAACATCACACCAATGAGCATCAAAACAATAAAGATAGGATAAACAAGAGAACTTTTAATTTTATCAATCAGTTCTGCCTCTTTTTGCATATTCTCTTTAATGTTTTGTAAGGTGGTCTCTAAAGTGCCGGCTTCTTCGGCTGCCTTAACAAGATTGACCGTCACCTTATCAAAAATTAGAGGAAATTTTGAAAAAGCAACATAGAGTCTTTTTCCTTGAGTAACGTCGTCTTTAATTGTCTGAATAATCTTTCTTTGTTGATCTTTGGTATCCTCCAGAAGCGAATCAAGCGCTTCCACAACAGTGATTCCGGCGGCGATCATTGTCGACAGACTGATGATAAAACCAATTTTGTCACTGGTTGATAAAGACATTTTTTCGACTTTCATATTGTTTCAATTTTGGTAACCCTAAGAATCTCTTCCATCGTGGTTAAACCTTTTTTAATCTTATCTAAGCCATCATCCAACATCGTCGTCATCCCTTCGGCTAACGCCTGTTTGGTTATCTCATCGGTGTCTGCTTTTTTGGCAATTAATTTGCGGATTTCTTTTGAAGTTTCCAACACCTCAAAAACACCAATCCGGCCAGAAAATCCAGTCATATGACATATCTTGCAACCTTTTCCTTGATAAAGTCCAATGGTCTTAGTCGAACCAAAATGTTTATCAATAATATCTTTAGGAAGGTTTTTTTCTAACTCTTCTCGAGTGATGGTTAGGGTTGATTTACACATCTCACAGATTTTTCTTACCAGTCTTTGAGCGATAATCACATTAATGGTTGAGGCGACCAAAAACGGCTCTACCTCCATATCAATTAATCGAGGAAGGGCGGTAACCGCATCATTGGTGTGAAGCGTTGAAAGAACCAAATGACCGGTTAAAGCGGCATTAACAGCAATCCCGGCTGTTTCTGTATCTCTGATCTCACCAACAAAAATAATGTTGGGGTCCTGTCTTAAAATAGATCGCAAACCATGGGCAAAAGTTAACCCGGTTTTGGGATTGACATTTATTTGGTTAACTCCCTTTATGCGATACTCGACCGGATCTTCAATTGTAGTAATATTTTTTTGCCGTTGATTAAGCAGACGTAAAAGAGCATAGATAGAGGTAGTTTTACCACTTCCAGTTGGACCGGTTGACAAAATCATCCCATAAGATTTTTTAATTGACCGAGTTAACTTCTCAAGATCGTCCTGACTCATTCCTAAATCAGCTAAGGAAAACTGTCTTGACCGAGTAGAAAGCAATCTGGAAACAACTTTTTCTCCTTCGGCGATTGGGATAATTGAAACTCGAATATCGATAACTTCATCATCGTTCAAAAAGCGCATTTTACCATCTTGGGCTGCCATATGTTCATCGGTGCGCAGCCTGGACATCACCTTAATTCTAGTCACGATTTGATCATGAATCTCCTTGGGAAAGTTTAAAACATCGTGGAGCATGCCATCAATTCTAAATCTGACCAAACTTTCTTTTTCTTGAGGTTCTATGTGAACATCAGAAGCCTTGTCTTGAGCCGCATAGTTAATAATCATATCAACGATTTTTGAGATAGGCACATCTTTTGAGCTTGCAGAGGAGGTTGCTTGAACAAATAGATTATTAAATGTTTTTTGTAGATCGCGCCTATAAATGTGGAATGTATTAAAAATATCATTTTCAGTCGCTAAATATGGAATTATTTTTTCAGTAGTTTTTTTTTCAAGCATTTCGATAATCAGATTATTTCTTGGATCAGCCATAGCCACTTTAATACCGGATTGATCTTTAGCAAAAGGAATAATTTTGTTTTTTCTAGCGACTCTTTCAGGTAAGATTCGAAAAATATTTTCTGAAATATTAATTTTTGAGAGAACAACAAAAGGAATTTTGAGATAATCAGCCACAAGAATACCCAACCTTTCATCGGTTAAAATATTTTTTTCAATTAAAGCATCGGTTACAGTAGTCCCGGTGTTTTTTATAAAATCAATTAGTCCTTTTAAACCACCTTCGTCGATTAATCGATATTTAAATACTAACTCAATTAATTCTTTATCAGAGATAAGCATGTTTATTTTTTCAACTGGTTGTTGATTTTTTCTAAGATTTTATTAAAATCAAAAAAACTTTTATTAATGTAATCTTTTGCTCCTAAACTAATTGCTTTTTTAACATCTTCATCCTGTCCCAAGGTAGAAAAAACCATTACCACCAAACTGGCCATTAGACCTTGAGCACTTAGGGTTTTTAGAACTTCAAAACCATCTTTTTTAGGCATAATGATGTCAAGAAGAATCATGTCAGGCTTTTCTGTTTTTATCTTTTGCAAGCATTCTTCTCCATCGACAGCAATCTCTACCTGATAACCAGCCTCAATTAGCTTGCTGGCAAAAAAATTACGAAAAAAAGGGTCATCGTCAACTATTAACAGTTTCATACTGGTTTTTATAAATTTGGTTTAACTGATCAATTTTATCTATCAATTCAATCTCTTTTTTTTGTTGATTAATTTGATCAAGATCTTTTGTTAAAACATCTAGGGCCTGATTGATATCGTTGATTTGATTAGAATTTAAAGGTATGTTTTTCTCTTTGATTTGCTTAAAAATTTTTTCTAAAAGCAAGCAGTACTGGGCCGTGTTTTGATACCCCATAAAACCGCTTTGACTTTTTAGCATATGAACCAAACGATACATCTCAAAGATGTTTACTGTTTTTTGTTGAAAACCAGTAGAAGAAAAAGATATTAAGTTAGCTTTTAGACTGTTAAGACAGTCTTTAGCATTTTTAATGAATAAAGAATGATAAGAATTAATATCAAAAGAAACCATATAATTTATATTAACGAAGCGTAAACTCCAATGCAACTTAATTAACTAAGAATTAGTATTTACCAGTTGCTGATTAAAGAAAGTTTTTTGCCACGTACGCGATGAGAACAAGAGCGGCAATAAAAATAAAAACAATCGCGAATTGAATGATGGGACTAGATTTGTCGGTTTTTTTCTTAGCCATTTTCTTAAGATTTACAAAACTATTAATAATATTAAGATATTCAAAAACCAACACTTTGTCAAGGATATTTTATTAATAGCTTCTTAAAGAAGGGCAAAAGGTGATTTAACCGCCATTTTTACTTGCAGACTCTGCCAACTATCTTTATGAATAAAGAAGTTTTTTACAACTTCACAGTGGTCAGTGACAAACCAAAGATAATGTTCCATGTAATTTAAATGACTGTCTCTAGTGATCATATAACAACCTTGATGGTTAGCTACAATGTAATATCCAGCTTTGACATTACCAACGTCCTTGGCGATTTTAATAATGTCATATTCGTAGATTTCGTTACCCTTGTTATCTTTTAAAGTCGTGTGTGGAAAAAAAAGAGCCCCTTTTTTGCCATTAGAAACCGTATAGGGTTTAGACATGGTTTTTTTGCTTTTGTGCCACACTTTATATTTAATTGTCTGCATAAATTGACTTAAAATAATTAAGAAGTATATTATACCCCATTCCCTAGTAAAAGTCAACTTCTAGTAAATACTATAAAGATAGTCTCCGGAAGTTAATCCTTGATCCTTGAAAGTTCCTGTTAAACTAAAACTAAATAATCAAAATAGCCTATAGTCTTGACAAGAACAATATCTTATAGTAAAATATTTAAATATGAATAAAGAGGCCCCTCAGAGCCAATTTGAACACAAACTATCTTCTTTTCACTATAAAGCTTTTTGTTTCATTGCTATTGCTCTTTTTGCCACTGGCTGTGCTACTGACCCATCTCTTAATCCTGATGATTATTATGCTTCAGTAGATTCCTCTGTTGCTACAGCTATGGCCCAAGAACAAATGCTTAGACAAGCTGAATCAAATATTACCTTTGCCGGTCAACAGAAACCTATTGAAACTTCAAAACCACAGACTCTTAATTTGACTAATGATATTTTATGTGCCACGGTTGCTCCTGGAGGAAGTGTTTCCCAAGCAGTAGAAGATGCTAATAATGGTGTTTTCCCTCCTTTTACGATTAATGGATTAGCCCTACAAGTCCGTTTTATTCATAGCGGAAAACTAACAATTATGGGTCTTGAAAAAGTTATGACAGCCGCAGAAAGTCCAATTGTTGATCCAGGCGACCAGGTTTGTATCTCAACTGCCTTCCATTAATGTAGATATGCTTGGATAACAACTAATTCTTACTTCATAAAAAGTGGACCTACCGAGAATTGAACTCGGATCTCTACGTTGCGAACGTAACGTTTTGCCGTTAAACTATAGGCCCTGTGCACCTAGCAGGAATTGAACCCGCATCTTAGGCTCCGGAAGCCCACATTCTATCCGTTGAACTATAGGTGCTCTATCCGTTGACCCCGACTTTATCGGGGTTGAACTACGGAGACTTATCTTAGAATCTGCAGTAATATTATAGCAAGAAGAATCCGGTAAACCCCAAACACAAAAAGCGAGTTTTTTTGCAGATATCCGACTAACCATTTAACCGTTATTAGAGCAAAGATAAAAGAGACGACAGATCCCATCACTAAAATCCCCAGATTATTTATATTGTTAAATATTAAAAACTTCATCTTAAAAAAATCATAACCAGCGGCAGCCAAAATAGTTGGTACCGATAGAATAAATGAAAATTTAGCCGCCTCATCTCTTTTATAACCCAAAAACATCATTCCTAAAATAACCGATCCAGCCCGTGAAACGCCAGGAATAATCGCCAGAGCCTGAACTAAACCGATAATTAATGCTTCTTTATAAGAAAATTCTTTCAACAGCTTATTTAATACAATCTTCTTTTTACCAATTAACCATTCCACCAAAATAAATATTAAGCCAACAATAATAAACATCATCAGCATTAACAGTTGGGCTTCAAAGAAAATATTTTTGATAATTTTGTATAAAACAAAACCAATAAGAGCGGTTGGAATAAAGGCAATAATGGTTTTTTTTACCAAATCAACATCGCCAATTATTTCTTTAAAAAACAAAACCGCCACGGCCAATATTGCTCCACCCTGAATAAAAACTTCAAAAAACTTTTGGAACTCTGTTTGGGATATTCCTAGTAGTTTACTTGTATATATAAGATGAAAAGTTGATGATATGGGCAGAAACTCGGTGATTCCCTCAACAATGCCTAAGATTAAAGAGTGAAAAATCGACATTTATTAATTATAATCTATACAAATGAAAATCGCTTTAGTCCATGACCAGCTTTGTGAATTTGGTGGATCAGAAAGGGTTTTGGTCGCTTTAAAAAAAATCTTTCCTCAGGCTGATATTTTTACCTTGACCTATAATCAAAAAGGCCTAGGAGCACATCAAGAGGAGTTTAAAAAATGGAATATTAAAACTTCCTGGTTTGGAAAAATTCCTATTATTAAACATTACTATTCCCCTTTTCGTTTTTTGACACCATTGATTTGGGAAAGTTTTAATTTTTCCAAATATGACTTAGTTATCTCTTCTTCTGGTTCATGGATGTCAAAAGGCATTAAAACTAAAAAACCCACTCTCCATATCAGTTACATTCACCATCCGCCCAGATATCTTTATGGATATGAGACAGCGATTGAATGGCAAAAATACTTTATCGTAAAACTTTATGCATACGTTGTTAATCACTTTTTGCGTATCTGGGATTATGAATCATCTCAGAGACCGGATTTTATTATTACTAATTCGCAAGAAACAAGAAGCAGGATAAAAAAATTCTATCGCCGAGACTCAACCGTTATTTATCCTCCGGTTGAAATTCCAAACGAAATTAAAAATTTTAAATTTAAAATTAAAAATTATTATATTATAGTCTCCCGTCTCGCTCGTGCCAAACATGTTGACATTGTTATTAAAGCCGCCAACAAACTTAAATTTAATCTCAAAGTGGTTGGCTCTGGTCGCGACGAAGAAAGATTAAGACAAATGGCTGGTCCCACTGTAGAAATATTAAATAAAGTCAACGACAAATCTTTGCATGAACTTTATAAAAACGCTAGGGCTTTTCTTTTTGCCTCAAAGGATGAGGAGTTTGGCATTGCCCCAATTGAAGCAATGAGTTATGGACTGCCTGTAATTGCCTACAATTCTGGTGGTTTAAAAGAAACTGTGACTAATGGCCAGAACGGATTTCTGTTTAATGATTTAAATGAAAACTCTTTAATTGAAAAAATTAAGTTATTGGGAAAAATGCCCGAAAAAGATTTTATGTTGATGAAAAGAAATGCCCACCAATCGTCAGAAAAATATTCTTTTTTTAATTTCAAGAAACAAATACTGGAATTTGTAAAAAAACATGCCCGAACTACCTGAAGTCGAGTCCATTAGGCTATTTCTTGAACCTAAAATTGTTGGTAAAACTATTGAAAAAATAATTATTCTTGAAAAAAAACAGTTTGTTGGCGATCCAAACAAAATCATTAATAAAAAAATAACTAGTTTACAAAGAAAGGGAAAGGTTATGTCTTTTAAGTTTTCAGACGATCTATATTTGAACAGCCATTTAAAACTTACCGGTCAACTACTATTTTCGAAACAGTTTGATCAGCCTTCGTTCAAAAATAAAATCCCTTTTACCCACAGTCATAAAATGCCTGGTAAAACAACTCGAATAATTATTAATTTTAACGATGGATCGGCTCTTTTTTTTAATGATTTAAGAAAATTTGGCTGGTTAAAAATTTCTCAAAAACCCGAAGTTCCAAATTCACTTGATATTCTTGACAAAGATTTCAGTTTTGAATACTTTAAAAAAGCCCTTCTTTCTTCAAAAAAACCAATCAAGGTTTTACTGCTTGATCAAGATAAAATGGCCGGTATCGGCAATATCTACGCCAATGATTCTTTATTCATGGCTAAAATTCATCCTTTAAGAAAATCAAACAGTCTGAAAGAAAAAGAAATGAAGAACCTTTATCAAGCTATTATTAAAATAATTAATGAGGGAATAAAAAATAAAGGTTCATCCGGAGCTGATGAAGCTTTCATCTTACCCGATGCCTCCAGAGGCGGACAGCAAAATTATTTTAAGGTCTATCAGCGACAGGATGAACCCTGTTTGAGATGTAAAACTCCTATAAAAAGAGTCAAACACGGAGGTCGCAGCAGTTTCTTCTGCCCCAATTGCCAAAAAATATAACTATTATCAAAACATATGACGATCGTATGTCGTTTCAATAACACTACTCGTAACGAATAGCATCAATTGGCGATAGATCAGCCGCGTTTTTAGCTGGAAAAACTCCGAAGATAATTCCGATCAATGAGGAAACTCCAAGGGCAAGGATCACTGAAAATACATCAATATAGGCAGGAAAAACGCTCTGAAGAAGAAAAACGATTACAAAGGCCAAAATTACTCCCAAAGCTCCACCTATAACTGACAGAAACACCGACATTAATAGAAATTGATTAAGAATATCCTTTTTATGGGCACCCAAAGCTCTTCTTATACCAATCTCCCTAATTCTTTCAGATACAGTCACATACATAATATTCATAATCCCAATTCCGCCGACAACTAAAGAGATGGCGGCAATAGCCACAAGAACCGTGTTTATAATGGCAAAGATTGAATTGACGGTTTCCATAATCTCTCCCTGTTCAAGAACAGAAAACTGGTCTTCGTCATAACGCTTCATTAACACTTCCTTAGCCGATTCTTTTACTTGAGGAATAACTTCTTTATCAACTGCTTTTATATAAATAGCATAATATTTTTTGTCTGGGTTAAAACTAATCACGGCTGTATGGGGCACAAAAACATGGGCGTCCATATCAGCTCCAGCCATTCCTCCCCCACCTTTTGATTGGTAAACACCAATAACCTTAAATTCTTGTCCTTCAATACTAAAACTTTTCCCGATTGAATCTTCTACACTACCAAAGATTTTTTTAGCAATTGATGGACCCAATAGAGCTACTTTAGCTCTTTTTTCTATATCTCTTCTTTCAAGTAAGCGACCGGCTTCAAGTTGCAGGTTCATCACCTGAATTATTTCTTCTGTTGAGGCAATCAATTCAATCATTTCTGAGTTACCTTCGGCTTGTATTTCTGCCCCGGGTTTTGCAAAAACCGGCACCGCCAAAAGTATGCCGGGAACTCTTTTTAACTTAGAAACATCTTTATCATCAAACTTTATACCGCCAACTGTTCCTCCTCTGGTTATTGCTTTTTTGCTACCAGGCATGACATACATTAAGTTCGCTCCAAGACTGTTAAATTGATCAGAAATATATCTTTTTAAACCCAAACCTAAAGCCATCAGTAAAATTACTGCCAAAACACCAATTAAAATTCCCAAAGAAGTCAAAAGAGTTCTCCCTTTATTTCTTGAGAAATCAAGCATGGCCGACTTCATGACAAAAGATAGATATTTCATTTAGTAATTGCTCCGTCAATAATTTTAATAACTCTTCGCGTCTGCTTTGCAATTAAAGGATCATGGGTAACAATAACAACGGTTATCTTTTCTTCTTCGTTTAATTCTTTCAGGAGTTTTAGAATTTCCAAACCGCTTTTGGTATCAACATTGCCGGTTGGTTCATCGGCAAGAATAAGTTTAGGATTCATAATTAAGGCTCTGGCAATTGCGACTTTTTGTTGTTGACCACCTGAGATTTTATTGGGATATGATCTTTCTTTATCAGAAATACTAAATCTTTTTAATAAAAATCTGGCCCTATCATACGGATCATATTTAAGTTCTTTTCTGGTATAAACTGCCGGTAAAAGAATATTTTCCATAACCGTAAGTTTGTTTATAAGATTAAATTGCTGAAAAACAAAACCGACAAATTCATTACGTAGAGTAGAAAGCTTTTCGTCATTCATTTTGAAGACATCTTTGTTATCAGCAAAAACACTCCCCCGAGTCGGTTTATCAAGCAGTCCAATAATATGCATCAAAGTAGATTTTCCACAACCTGACGGACCAACAATACTTAACAACTCTCCTTCATTAATAGAAAAACAAATGTCTTTTAGGGCCTGGAGCAAGAATTCTCCCATTTGATACTCTTTCCAGACGTGTTCAATTCGAATAATCTCTTTCATATTTTTTTATTGAGTTGGCGGCAGAAATATTTCGTCTGATTCAGACAAGCCAGAAATCACTTCATAATCACCATCAATATCTTCCCCTAATTTGGGGTATATTTTTACCCTTTTTGATCCTTGTTTTTTTTCTACATATTTACCCTTACTATCAGACCTAACATAATTGGTGGGGATGGTTAAAACATTTTTCTTTTCACTCAAAACAAAGGTCACATCTCCTGTCATCCCATATTTGTAGTTATTTAGGTCGTCTGATGTCAGTTTTATCTTTCCTTCATAAACCGTTCCTGTCTCACCAGTTTTTGGAACAAAGGAAAGGTAGGAAATTTTTCCTTCAATTTCTTTGTCAGGAAAAGAGTCAAAAACCATTTTCCCCGTTAAACCTTCTTTGAGTCTTATTACTTCGGTTTGGTCGGCAGTAAAAGAAAAGTATAAGGTTTTCGGGTTTATAATCTCAAACTCTGCCTGCGCTGGAGTAATATTTACCCCCGCGTATTTAGAGTCTGCCCGAACAACAATTCCTTCAATCGGAGTATAAAGATAAGAATACTCCACGGCTAGCTGGCTTATCTCCAGGTCCAAAACTGAGTTATTCAGATCATACTGGGCTTTCTCAAGAAGCCTTTTCATTTCATCGCCCGCTTCTCGAGTACTTTGATCAGCCCATCTTTGATTATCATCTTTTGCTTGGTCAAAATCATACCGTTCCTTGACAAAATCGTTCAATGTTTTTTGAAATCTTTTCTTTAGATCCCGCTGGTCAAGAGAGGCAATTCCTTGATATTTTTTTACATAGTCCCCTTCTTTGACGCCTACCCAGGCCAACCTACCCGATGTCTGGAATCTTAAAACAACTCTTTCTTCAGCGTCAATACTTCCTGAAAGCGATAGGGTTTCAACCAAATTTTGCCTTTTTACTTTATAGATTGTTGATTTATTACCACTGGCTTTGGAGGCATTTTGTTTTGTTATAAAAAAAATCAGCACGACAATAAAAATTACCAGAAGAATATACCATCTTTTTTTAATAAAATTTTTCATATTGAGACGCACTTCAAAAAATAATTATACTCATTTAATTATAAAAAAGGCAACCAGTCGGCAATCGGCATAACATTATAAAGCAGAAAATTCCAGGCAAAGAGATAAATTCCCGGAAGCAGTATTAAAAAGACAGTTAAAAACTTTTTTGAAGTAAAAAATTTTTCAAACGCAATACAGGCTAAGGGCCACAAAGGTAGACTATAGCGGGCAATATCTCGATGTTGAACAAAAATGGTCGCTGTAAAAAAGACTAAAGTAAAATAAAAAAAACTTCTATATCTGGTTTTATTTAAGTTAAAAATCGTCAATAAATAAAGGAAAAAATAAAAGATGATGTCCTCGAGCCAGGCTGTCCCGACCCAATTTTTTTGGAAGTTAAAAACAGAAAATGGAAAAACTAAATGTATATTGTCACCTGAATGAAAATAGGCTAAAAAATCCCCAAACTGTTTCCAGTAAAAAACAAACACCGCCAACAACCCCAACGGAATAAAAACAATGTTTAACCACTGCCATTTGAATTTTTTTTCGCGGATTATTTTTTCTAAAAAGACCAACAAATAGGCAGCAAGTAGGAGAATTCCTGGTGTTTTTGTGGCTGTAGCTAATCCGCCAAAAATGCCGGCTAATAGATACTTTTCTTTTTCAAAAAATAAGATTGACAACAGTATTAAAAACATAAACAAAGACTCAGGCGCACCAACCGAACGAACCACTAAAAAGCGCGGTAAAAAAAGAAAAATAACAGTTAATAAAAGAGGTTTTTGACTTAACTTAAAGTATTTAATGAAAAAATAAAATAAACAACCTAAGGCCATAGTAGCCAGCAAATTAACGGCAATCATAGATTTTAGATAGCCAAATACTGGCGCAAAAAGCCTGATCAAAATCGGATAAAACGGCAGATGGGCGGCAAAGTAATTGGCCGGAAGTGATATGTATGGTCCAAATTTTTCTAATAAATTGAATTGGTACAAAGTTTTTGCCGGAATTATGTAAATCAGTCCGTCAAAGTGTCTATAAACATAAAGAAAGTTTGAATCCTGGATTTTTAATCCAAACCAACTGTTCATTTTTAAGATAAACGGTAGCCAAAGGATAAAACTACTGATTAAAATTATGGTAATTACGGTAAAATATGGATATATGGCGGAAAGAAAACCGTTGCGTTTAAACATTAAGGATATTTTAACAAAAAACTGGCTCTCAATTTTAATAATTACCGTTGGCACATTTTTACGTTTTTTCCAACTTGAACCTTTTGCTACCTTTCTTGGCGATCAGGGCCGTGATGCCATTATTGTTAAAAGAATTCTAACACTCGAACACCTGCCGGCTATTGGTGCACCAGCTTCGGTCGGGATGGTTTACCTTGGCCCATTCTATTATTACTTTATTGCTCCTTGGCTTTGGTTATTTAACTTTAACCCTCTTGGATTGGCTGTTTGTGTGGCTTTTTTTTCCAGTCTATATTTATTAATTAATTACATTGTTGTCAAGGAAATTGTCGATAAAAAAACTGCTCTTATTTCAACCTTGCTTCTCTCTTTTTCATCGGTAATTATTGAGTATTCTCGTTTTTCCTGGAACCCAAACCTTCAGCCCTTGTTTGTAACTTTATCTGTTTATTTTCTCTATCGTAGCGTTAAAAATAATCGCTGGTGGGAATATGGTTTAACCGGCGCCTTAATGGCTTTTACGTTCCAACTTCATTATTTATCTGCCTTTTTGGTTGTCTTTGGACTTATCTATTATCTAATCACCGGACTGATTCAAAAAAAAATCATTAGAAATATAAAAAACTATTTTGTTTGGGGAATGTCTTTTATTTTTTTCTCCATACCGCTATTAATTTTTGATCTCAGACATCAATTTCTCAACACAAAAAACTTTATAAAAATGTTCACTCAAGAAAAACCTGTCGCCACCAATAAAATAGCTAATCTAATCGATGCCTTTTCTTCATTGAATCAATACTTATTTCAAACAAAAATAAACAGCTTAATTCTTGTTGTTATTTTTTTGGCAATCGCTTTTTCCACTTATTTTTTAGTGAAAAAAAAGCATCCGGCAGGTTTTATTTTTTCGGCTTTTATATTTGTTTTCTTGGGGATTTCACTTTATGGAGGACCAAAATTCCCTCATTATTTTTTGGCGGTTTATCCACTTTACATTATGGTTTTAGCTTTTATCTTTTCCGGTAACTGGACTAATAAACTAAATGTTGTTTTAACATCGCTTTTTTTGATTGCTTTTATAGCTCTTAATGTTCAAAAATATAGTTTTCTTTTTACTCAACCATCCAAACAAATTGAACACTCACGAAATGTTGGAAATTTCTTAAACAAAGTAATTGACCAAAATAAATTTAGCTTTGCTGTTCAGCCCGATGACTGGCAAGAAGACACTTACTTGTATTTTCTTGAGTTGAAAGGAAAAATACCTGTAGATAGAAAAAAAATAGAAATTTCTAATCAAATGTTTGTCGTTTGTGGTAACAATTGTGATTTGTATCACACCCCCTCTTGGAATGTAAATATGTTTGGGAAATTTCGGATAAACAATAATTGGACTGTCGACAATGTTAAAATATATAAATTAATTAGGTAGTTTATATCTTAAAAGCTCGATACCGTTTTTTTTAGACCGCCTCACCCTAAAGGGACCCAGGCGATTGTCTAAAAAAAAGATATCTGCGCTTTTAATAATTTATGAACATTTCTTTAATCATTCCCTGTTATAACGAAGAGACCAATTTGCAAAAAGGCGTGCTTGATAAAATCGGTAACTTCACTAAAGACGATAGCCGTTTTTTTGAAGTTTTGATTGTTGATGACGGCTCAACCGATCGGTCAAAGGAAATTATCAAAAGAAAATATTTATCAAGATTTTCCAAGTTTAAATTGATTGAAAATAGTCATCAAGGAAAGGCCTTTGCCATTATCTCCGGAATAAAAAAATCCCTTGGAGAAATAGTTATTTTTTCTGACATGGACCTGGCCACCCCGATCGAAGAAGTCGAGAAATTACTCGCCGAAACTAAAAAAGGTTTTCAAATCATTATTGGTTCAAGAAGCACAATCCGTGAAGGAGCGCCGATTTTGCGTAAGATTATGGCGGTTGGTTTTATCTATATCAGAGATTTGTTGATTGGCCTTAACGGCATCAAAGATACTCAGTGCGGTTTTAAACTTTTTTACAAAAAAGCTGCCGACACGATTATTAACCGACTCAAAGTTTTTCATGACCGAAGAAAAGCTAAAGGATCATCAGTTACGGCTGGTTTTGATCTGGAGTTTCTTTTTTTAGCCAGCAAGCTCGGTTATAAAATAAAAGAGGTCCCGGTTGTTTGGAAACACATAGAAACAAAAAATGTTAACTTCATAAACGATTCGGTCGAAACTTTAAAAGATGTTCTCCTTATCAAATACTATGACCTTAAAAAAAAGTATTAACTGGAAGTTGGTTTCCATTATTGTTCTAACCATCTTAACTCTGGGAGTAGTTTTTTTTAAATTCAATCAAATTCCGAAAAATCTTGCTTTTGATGAGGTTGAGTTTACCAAATTAACCCTGTCTTTAAAAAATAAACCCTATATTCCGTATAGTCCTTCGGCAACCGGACATTCAACTCTATACTTTTATGTTCTTCTTTTCTTTTTTAAGATTTTCGGTGTCAATAGTTTTGTTCTTCGTCTACCAGCGGCAATTTTTGGCGTATTTTCTGTATTAATTATTTATTTTATTTTTAAAAAAATATTTTTGCGCAATTCTAACTTTATTCCTCTTTTATTGGCAATCGTGTTTATCACTCTACGTTGGTATTTCAATTTTTCCCGCTTTGCTTTTGAAGCCACTTTTCTCCTTTTTCTTGAACTAACCTCTATTTATTTTTTACTTCAATGTTTTAAAACATTGAAGTGGCAATACTTTCTTTTGACGGGACTGTTTACCGGACTGGCCTTTAATTCTTACACACCGGGAAGAATTTTCTTTATTCTTATTTTTGCGGCCATTCTATTAAAAATAGGAATCAAAAAAAGCGCTTTTAAATCATTTCTTATCTACTTAGGTTCTTTTTTCATTGTAATTTTACCCCTATCTTTTTATTTGATAACTCACCAGGATATCCGCTTTAACCAGCAGTTTTTTCTAAAAAATAACCAATTAACAACTAACAAAAAATTTGGTTTTCTCTGGAAAAATGTTCAATCTACCGCTCTAATGTTTAATATCAGGGGAGACATTAATGGTCGCCACAACTATCCCAATAAGCCTGCTCTTAATCCTATTGTTGGTGGTTTGTTTTTGTTTGGCTTGTTGTTAGCGCTGATAAATCTTAAAAAAAACTTTTTTAATCAGTTTTTTATTTTATATTTTATCCTCTCTCTTATCCCCACCCTATTAACCTATCCTTGGGAAAATCCTAACATGTTAAGAACTTTTACTGTCATTCCTGCAGTTATATATTTTTGTGGTCTGACAATAAATTTTGTTTTATACCGTTTTAATAAATTTAAACCAATACTACTATTGATGTTCATACTTGTTATCGTTTCTTCATTCTATGAAATAAGAACCTACTATAAATATCAAGTGCCGGTTTTTAAGGAAGCCTTTGAGGTAAGGTTTCCTCTTGATAAAGCCATAGAAATGGAAAAGCTATTATGAAAAAACATTGGCCGCTGATTATATTGATCATTCTTTATTTCTCAGTTATTGCCTATAAGTTAATTATCTATCCAACTCCATTTTATGATTGGGATGAGTCTCTTTATGTGCAAACCGGTAAAGAAATGATTGAACAAAAAAAATTTCTTATGCCGGTCTGGCAGGGAACTTATTGGTTGGACAAACCACCGCTTATTCCGCTTATTTATGGAACAATCATTAAACTTTCATTTTTCTTGCCCGCAGAGATAACCACGCGGCTTTTTAATTTAGTGATTGCCTGTTTGGTTTTGATTTTGGTCTATGCTTTTTACCAAGAGATTATTAAAAACCCGTTATTAACAACTTTGGTAACCGCCATTACCGCCCTAACACCACTTTTTCTTCAGCGCGCCCAGACGGTCAATCTTGATATTTTTATACCTTTAGGTTGGCTTGGTTACATCTTATTTTTTAGTAATTTTTGGCTGGGCCTTTTTTTTCTCTTTATAGCCGTAATGGCTAAGTCTCTAATCGGTTTTTATCCCGTGGCAATTATATTTTTCTACCAATTTTGGCAACTGTTCACTAAAAAAATTTCTTGGGAAAAGTCAAAAAAAATATTTTTAAAGATAGTTGTTCAGGCCTCAATTATGATGTTGTGGTTTGTCGCTATGTTCCTAGTCTTCGGAAAACAGTTCTGGTTACAACATATTATTGAGTCGCATTTCCGTCGGGTTACCTCATCAATTGAGTTTCACTTTGGCCAAAGAATCTTTTACATCACTGAGGCCGTTGACCAAATGGGTTATTTCTTTTGGTTAGCAATCGTCGGCGGACTAATTATTTTATTAAAACTCCTCAAAGAAAAGTTGCTCGGTAAAGAAATATTAGTTAGTTTCTATCTTTTACCATGGTTTATCTTTCTTAATCTAACCAAAACCAAGATCTTCTGGTATTTTTTACCGGCCATCCCCCAGTTTGCATTTTTATCGGTTGCCTGGATTAAGCAGATTAAAATTAAATCCTTGGCAATAATATTA